>Ga0210059_1000617_pt1 | contig 46987 bp, 22 predicted proteins | sample Ectturendosymbi2_FD_188042 | JGI IMG/M metagenome (GOLD analysis project Ga0210059, IMG submission 188042) | Ecteinascidia turbinata endosymbiont from Florida, USA - Sample 2 (SPAdes) (version 2) | ecosystem: Host-associated > Tunicates > Ascidians > Unclassified | place: Key West, Florida...
ATTTTTCAATTTTACTTGTTTACTGATATCGTTTGCAAGGTATCTGCTTTAAAATCGATTATTTATCAGCCTTCTCTAATAATTTTTATTGTGTTTTTTTAGATGAGTACTTTTTTCTGTAAAATTAAAAGACTAACTTCTGCTTGATCGCATTTTGCAAAAGTGAGAGATGAACGTGCATTTACATCGATTTAAAACAAGCTTCCGTATTCCTGGAAAGTGCAAGTAGGGTTTATGAATTCATCTGAAGAATTATCACTTTAAGTAACTAATACAGCTGAAGGTCGGAGGAGGGCCGGAGTTGGAGTCGGATAATCGAAATTGCCAGGAGTCGGAGTCGGGGTTGGAGTCGGATGACATGACTTCCGACTTCACAGCTCTGGTGAAAATGTACTGCAACTTTCAGTTTCTTTGTGCTTGGTACCAGAGATATGATATTTTACACGTGAAAAATGACCAAAACTCCCCTAAAAAATCAACAAATTTATTTTTGTACTTTCCAAAATATTTGCACAATTTTTGTATAACTATTTTTACAAACTTTGGGTCCTGGACATTTTCTGTGCCGAATGAATATTTCTAACGTGTTCGTTCGTACATTTTTCTGCAGGTTTTTGAACATACCCACTGCTTTTGTTTTGACTACGTTGCTTTTTCAGTTTTTCCCCTGTTTGAGTTCGCCAATGACGCCACAAAGCTATTGCCAATACCTCAAAATATGCGCGGTGAGAAAACTTTTCTTACAATACCTTCCTGGTGGACGTAATATTAGCGGTTTGCGAGTTATTACAAAAATCGTGCAGTAATGTCAATATATCGGCTTCTGCGATCCCTAAATGGTTTCTTGCGAGAGTAAAAATACCAATTATCTCAGTGGAGCCGCCTCTTCACGAGATGTTTTTTTTCGTTGCCAAATTACTTGCGCACACAAGGAACAAGTTGAAGCAAGTAAAAACATTTCGTGCAATGTTCATTGCTTGAAAAGTTACCCTGGAATGCTAACGTTGTTGGTATGTCACACTAACATTGACCCCATGCGAATTTCACTCGTTTTCAAAAAAATAATCTTGGCTATTTTTGGCCAAGGTTACCAAAGGTGAAAGTATTGTTTTTTTAGCCTTTTCGGCCAAGGATACCAACCGTGAAAGTTTTTGTTTTTTCTTTGTCATTTTTGGCCAAGGTTACCAAAGGTGAAAATTTGTTTTTCTTGGTCATTGTTGGACAAGAATAACAACGATGAAAGTTTTTTATTTTGAGCATTTTTGGCCAAGGTTACCAACCGTGAAAGTTTTGTTTTTTCTTGGTTATTTTTGGCCAAGGATACCAATGGTGAAAGTTTTGGTTGGTCTTGGTCATTTTTGGCCAAGGATACCAATGGTGAAAGTTTTTGCTTTTCTTGGACACTTTTGGCCAAGGTTACTTTTATTGACCACTTCGGCTATGAATACCAATGATGGAAGTTATGTTTGTGATTTGAGATTTTGAGCAACCTCTGGCACCCCGCTCTGCCAAATGCGAGTTCGTGTTCGCTGGAGGCAACCTCTGGCACCCCACTGTGCAAGCAGGAGTTCACGCTCCGGGAGGCAACTGCTGGCATGGGATTGCAAGTACGAGTATACTCGTACACCGGTAGGCAAGCGTTGGCATAAAAGTACGAGTATCTCGTACTGCGGAATGGACGTGTTAAAGAAGAATAGAAAAGAAATTTTATAGCATACAAGTACAAAACAAATCATAAAACAGTAGTATGCTGTTGAGGTGGTAGGTGTAAACACCATACAGACACGACACATGAAAACACATAGTAAGCAACCAAAATGGAGAAAACAAACCCAAAAAATCAAATCACGAATGGAACAGCAGTCACTCACATGAACACTGAACAGAGGTGGAGGGCAAGCAATGCATGAAGAATTGAAAAATATGCACATGAAGCGAGTCACAAATATACATTTGATTAGGCAAGAAAAATGAATGGAAATGGAAAGATCTACAAGAGCAGAAAACGTCATGCAGCAAGCATGATGACTGACATCATATAAGAACTTCAAAGTTTAGAAGTGCATAAGAGAAGCAAAAAGCGGTTTTCCACAACACAGACCAGACCACACAGAAGCTAAACAGTTAACCACAGAAGAACATGATGAAAACCACTGTTGCCGTTACACAGCAGGCCTGAACAAGTTGGGTGGAAATATCAGCCAGTCAGAAATTTCAAATATTGCAACAGATTGCAAGTCTGATAATAAAAAATAGAAAGTAACTACAGATACGCCTGGCCTGACGCAATTCAAATAAAAGGGTCAGTTTGTCATTCAAATGGCGTGGATCTCAAAGCCTAGGGGTTATGCGTTACGGCTGCTATGCCAATGGTTGTTGGTTCGACTCTCACCTTGCCGACTTTCGTTGTTTTTTTCTTTACTTTTGGTTACGTGTTACTTTTAACTTAACCATTGAAGTTTAAGGGTCAGTGTTAGGTTAGCATTAGGTTAGGTTAGCTTAACTACATAATATTCACAGCAATCAGCATACTCACTGTATGAAACAGTACGAAATGGTTTGTATTGCACATAATTTGTCGAACAACTATAATTTAGGTTACAACTTGCCTAAACAATAAGCAATCATAAAACTCTAGCCTTTTTATCATAGATTACCCACTGCATCTGATCTTAGCCTTCAATGCAGCAATAGCCTACTGTAATGCAGTGGCACGATACAGACAATAGAGTAAAAGGAAGTAATCACTTACTTTGGTCGGTTTGAGTCCTATTTCCGTATATAAGCTGTAAACAAATGTCATACCACAGTGACGGCTCACAGCATACTATTGTAGTGACATCAGTGTCGTCACCCTGCCCTGAGCCTATCTGCATACGTATCGGGACCTGACACCAACAACCTACATCAGCAAAGTAAAGCCAGAATCCATTGTGGCTTTAAATTTCTGTACCACCTCGCCAGCAGGGCCACTGAAAGCCACAATAAAGCCACAATCTTAAGCGTGACTCAGCAAATAAAAAGCCACAATCTACCAAAAGCCACAATTTGGCCACAATGAAATGCGCCATGTAAACACGCTAATTAAAAACTTTGTACATAATTGCCCATTTCATTTTTTAAATTTGAGGTTCATGGGTCGCCTAGACTCTTGTGGGCCCCGGGACGGCGGCCCGGCTGCACCCCCCTCTCGTGGGGCCTGCTTCTGAGTGCAAACTACATCTTACATGTTCACCACTACATACAACATAAGAACTGCAGTGCATATGGAAGTTTCTTGGGGGAGTCAGTCAGTAGGGTCTCCCTAGCTTTATGCACTTGACATCACTGAGCTTGAAGAGCTTACAGTTAAAACAAAGAGAAACTGAATACTTAAACCCATCACATTTTTATTCCTAGAGCAGCTCAGAACAACCCGTTTTTAACACTTTTTAATGCTACCACTGCATATAGTGTAACTCTAATTTATGGCACATTAATGTAGCCTATAATGTGCAAGTACCTAAATTACATATGAGAAGCAGGGCTTGACAGTTTTTTGACATATAAAAAAAGTGAAACGCACTGTGTTGGATTGCACCTTACTGTAGTTGCTGAAAATCATGCATCAACTTATTGTGCTAAATCATATAGGCTTCACAACTGATACAATTGTCCAAGTAAACCATGTGCTACAACGTACCCGCACGGCTGTTTTTCGCTTCGAAAGTCGCGCAAATCATAGTCTGTGCCTACTGCGTTGACCTTCACAGCAAAGTCCTCATCTGCAGCTTATTCAAGTTCACCAACCTGTGAAATTCAGGTTCATGGACTAGTTGTAAGGCCACTCACAACACATGTTTCCAGTCATGTGGTTTCACGTTCATTGGTCCGACACCTCGTCTCTGCCTCTCGTGTCTGCTGGCAGCATTGAACCTCGCATCCACTGCAAACAGTGAGGCTGGGAAAGTCGGGATCACTTCACCTGTGAGTCTGGCACTGGTGACTGCTACCTTCTTTTTGTTGTTATTTTTTTGTGCAGCTTTAATAGACCCACAGGAAGAAGGGATGGTCCAGGGGTGGAATTCGTACTGACTATTCAGAATCTTCAAGATTAGGAGAGGATTGGATAAGGTAGTGTTATGCAATTTATGTTTGTAAGTCTGTAGCCTAGGTGCTTCTTCATCAGTTCATGCTGTATGAATTATTAGGCCTAAATGTTAATGTAGGATGGATTAAATCAATGTCAGAGGGCCTCCGAATATGAATAGAGCAGAGGCTATTCATGAAATAATTGTGCTGCAAACAGGTAATGATGCACCTTTGCTTAGCGAAAAAAGCACAGTGTAATTTGTAGTTTGTATAGTACAGGTATGCCACACTGACAGTAGCCTGACATAATAGCCTACTTCTGTACTTGTTTACTTGGTAACCTGAATGGAATTGAAGGCCTTTTTCAACATGTGCTTTCACGAGACAGGCAACAAATTGGTGTGTGACAACAAAATAATGTATAATGTGTCTAAGTATGTGTCACATGAAAGACAATCAATTTTTAGCTGAACGCCAAATCAGAAAATAATGATAATAAACGTGTTGGTGCACTTATTACCACGCACTGACAATGAACATACTGTATGCACGAAACCTGTCGGGGATTAGTACATTTTCACAAAGTTACGTGGAATGAAAATGTCACCTGATACAAGGTTGACCTATCTCCACCAACCATATATCATATATGCACAGCCACAACATAGCGGCAACACTACAGAGAACTGCTGAGTGCTGATTCATTATGGTTGGTAACTGGTCGTCTGCAGATGGCTTAATCATTGCCTTGATCTTTAAACTTCCTAAGTAGGCCTACTCATCTCCTACAGGTTTCGTGCATAAATTCGTTGTCAGTGTGTGGTAACGAGTGGCGTAGATGTTTTTTTAACAACATATTCCGATTTGGTGGTCAGCTAAAAATTGACCGACAAGACTTGCCTTGGGTTTTCCAGTAAATGCAAAATCGCCACTTGTTGGAAAATGTTGTGGGAAACCTTAAACGTGCAAAAATGTTTAATTCTACTTGGGCTTAGGAACAGATATATGTAGCCTTATACTAAAAGACTAAGCTATGCATAGCTTGAAATAATTCTTACTGAAATAAGCATTACATTCTCAAGAATAAGAGTTGATCAGCTGCAAGATAAAGGTTATATATATATATATATTTCATAACTAATGGTCATTTCATTTGAATGACCTTTAAACAACTGAGAAAACCAGAGGCAATTTTGGCCATAAGTTGCCAACTGATTGCACCAGAGCAGGGTTTCTCAGCTGGGGCCCTCAGCCCCCATTGGGGTCACAGAACAATTCTCTGTGGACCACGAGCAGAGGCCTTTCTAAATAGCTCAGCCGTGATATTGCAAAACCCTATTGATTTGATGAGCAGGGGGAACAAGTGTTGAGAGTCTGAAAAGGGGCTACAAATCATGAAAGGATGAGAACCACTGCACCAGAGTGTTAATGAAGACACCATACGATGCAGAATTTGATGTACATTCTGATAAACAAAAAACAAGTGCTTTTGCATTTGAAGTTTTGCTTGGCAGTTTGACATCACATTGATGTCATTGTAATGCATGGCAAGATTTCAAGTGCAAAACTACGTGTTTTTTTGTTTTGCAGGTAAACAACTCATTCACATTTGCTCAGCAGTGTTCAGTTTCATTCAATGCAGTAACAGGCAATTTGTGGTTATGGGCCATTTTTTACCTGCAAAAGTTTGCTGAAAATGTTCCACAAAAAAGCTTGCCCATTGCTGATCTGACTTGTTTAACGCTTTACTTTAAAAGTTTGGTGCTTTCTAATATATCAAGTATTTTTAACCCATAAGTTGCTTTAAGTTTAAAGAGTAGTGTTTTGCATCATTGTTTCAGTTCAGATGATTTTATTTGGCAACACTAATATTTGTCAAGTTGGTGATGGTTTTCGGTCAAAGACTAATTGCTGATGTGTTGCAGTTGGCTTGAGGCAGGCCTGCACAACATATGGTTCGCAGGACGCATGCGGCCTGTGAAAGCTTTTCATGCATCCCGTGAGAGTTTTCTCAACTGTAGAAAATGTTGTAACAGCTCGACCTCGAAATAGTAATTGTCGTTCCAGAATTTCTTCCATACTACAAAGAAATCTCTACATTGAAATTAAATAGTCTTTTGCGGCCTGTGGCAAATTTATGTTGATAATTTGGCCCTTCGAGCTTTCTGAATTGTGCAGGCCTGGCTTAGAGCCTGAGGCAATGTAAATCCAGTGATAGACTAGATTAGCATGAGATTGGTATTGATTTTGTCTGAAAATTGCTAGGTACTGTACTAGTACAGTAGTAATAAATAAATAACATAAGTACATTTTATTTTCGCTTAATCGAAAAAGTGGCATCATGAAGTATTTCAAAATATTTTTTAAGAGTTTGCATTCCTTACTGTGTACAAAATATCTCTAGTTTTGAAAGTGGTGCATTATTTATTTTATTGTTCATGGTGCTAACTATTAAAGAGAAAATATCTATTATTTTAGGTAGTCAAAGTCTACTTGTGTTTGTTCATTATGTAAAGATTCCTGTATGAAGATGAAGAGAACTTGGTTTAGTTGCTTCTTATTATCAAATATCCTTTTCAAGTATTGCATACATGTGTGATCAGTGTTTTTTGAGGTGTGTTGAGAGACCGAAACAACCTTTCAAATGTTTCCAAAAGTCTCTCAAAAGACAGCAGAACCTTGCTTTACAACCACCACCACTAAAATACACCAAAACCTTGCTTTACGACCATCTCTGTATTTGGATAAAATAGTTGTGATCTCTTAAAATGCTTTAGCAGTCACCAAGGTCAAACCTTGAAAAGCTGTGTATGATGATGTGTTGATGCTACCTATGTGCAGCTTAATGTGTTGCTATTTTCCACACACTATGTGCACGAATAACAACCTAGGTGGTCTTCCAAATGCCTGCCATGGGCTGGCAGAGATGGCATACCTTTAGCAAAAAGGGTTTGGGGATTGCCAAAAATAAAGTTGGGCAAAAAACATTTGCCCTCAGGCTTAGGTTTGCCTAATGCCTATAGCCAATACCCATGATAAGGAGCACAATTGTGGAGTCAGTAATGCATGTTTAAGAATTCAGCCTCAATGCCGTGATCTTAAGAATTTTTTCCAAATTTGAAATTTTTTGCCACAATTCAGTGGTATTTCACCTGCAAAATATTTGCCTCCTATGGACGAATTGGTGACTGAGTACCCTTAGTACCAGAAACACTCATAACACTTTTGGCCATATGGACCTTTAAATAAATTTGATTAACTTACAGTGAGCCTGGTGAAGTTACTGTATGAGCTATGTCTAAAAATTCAAGAATATCAACTGTCAGAAGACAAAATGTACCCGGATTTATTTGCATCTTTAAAATTTTTTAAATTCATCAAACAATATAGCTAATGTTAATATCTTCCAGATATGTGATAAAAAACAATTTGTATCCCCAGAAATATGGTGATATCTGAGCAAAGACAAAGCACTAAAGAAAACATAGTGAAATGAAAGTAAGAAATTAGTTCTGTTTGGAGATTTAAAATAGCTAAATGAGGTACAGTAAAAGCATATTAGTGACATATTGTGCAGTTTTAAACATCAGGTTAAGTGCCCTACATATCTAATAAAATAATTGAAGTAGAGTTCTGGTTAAGAATGTAATACAGTCTAAATCGAAAACATCAGAAAAAGATGAAAGAGTGAAGAAATAAGGTAAGTGCAGTGTAAAGAACTCGTTAAAAGTTTGTGTCGTGTGACCAGCAGTGCCGACACCATCCTACAGCACAAACATCAAGTATTCACCCATATTCAACTTACAGTACAAATTTTAAGCACACAGACATCACAGTCCACAGTATGAACATCAAGCACCCACGAGAATGTCACATAAAAAGAGGGTAAGAAGAAAACTCGTGTTCATTGTACACTATCAGACAATCACAGATTGCCCATGTACCTCCAAGTGTGAAGTTCATGCTGGTATACGACCAACATTCAGATCCATGCTTCTTGATAAAAGCTGATATTAAACCTCCAGCGGTAGATCAGCGTGCTGATATAGCGACGATGCCGATGTATCGTACCGGCAAATTTCCGCCGATATATATTTGCTATGAAAGTCAGTATGCTACTGTTTTGCACGAAGTGTTCAGAAGCATAATTTGCTCCGTCTTTGATTCATTAACACAGGGATGGTCAACCTTTTGATTCCATGCGCCAATTTTTTTACGCTTAAGTCAATTGTGCCACAGAAACTTTCACTTCTTTTCAGTCCTGTAAAACGCGTGGTAATATGGACATATTTTGAAGTTATCTTAACATATATTTATTTGAAAAAATATATGTTTTTCTTATGTAACAAACATATAAACAAGTATTACCCAATTTATTTAATAATGATGACAGATGTAGCAGTTGTAGAGGAAAAGATCTCACACAACACTTTTTAATTTTCATTGATCATTTTACTTCAGAAAGTACTAATAGTAATATATGAACACAATCAGCAGTTTTAAATGAAAATAATTTTATACACAGGCAAAATAAAAAATGACTTTAATGTGACTTTTGTTTCCGCTTTACTTTCACCAAACCAGTGATATTAGGAGTTAAATTCGCAACTGAAAGCAACAGGCAATCCTTCAAGCAGGAATCGGACCGTCGCGACCTCGGTTTGTTTTTGATTATTTTCATGAAAGAAAATGACTGCTCGCATCCGTACGTAGTTCCGAAGAGACAAGCATAATAACTCTGGGCAAATTTTCTCATTTTTGGAAAATGTTCACATGATAATGATCGCCAAACACCAATCATTGCCGACACACTTGGCAATGAGGAAAGTTCATCAAACTTCATTTTCAATAGTGAATTTTCTTTTAGTTCAATAAGAGACATTTGCATATTACCAGGCATCTTAGAATGTTATGTTAAGTGAAAGTGGATTTATAAATGCAAGCACGCGGTCTTCTTCAGAAAAATCACTGAAACGACTATCAAAGACCTCTTGTAGTAATTTGATTTTTTCAATGTATTTTGCAAAGTTGACAATATTTTCAACACATTCACCTTGTACTTTCAAATTCCTTTTTTAAATTGAGAAATAAACAGTTTCATCTTCATCTTGAATGCATCAATGCACTCAGTGGCGTACGCAGAAAATTTTCATGGGTGGTTTCATTCAAAGGCATATGGTGGTAATTTGTATTTGGTGTACGCTGTTTGTGATGTCACAGTTTGACGTCATATTCATGTTTCCAAACCAACGTTTTGGCGAAGTTTGTTGACATAATGTGCATATTCTTCTACACGGAGTTTCCTTATTTTGTGTGTCATTGCACTGATTGTAAACTATCAGCGCTCCAAGTTAGGATATCGGAGGAAAATAAACTCAACGCTACGACACAGCAGTTATAATAACTGCAAAAATATCGGACTGCATGTTAAAGCAGGGGAGTAAAACACACTCACCACTGGGTCAGAACAATTTACAACTGCAAAATGAGGCTGCGCTAATGTCTTGTTGGATACGAGCAGTCGAGTATAGAAAGTGTGCGGCTGGACTGGCTGGCTCACACTGCCGGTTTGCAAGATCGAATCGTGCTAAACTACGCAAGAATTGCAAATACGCATTACGCAAGAACACTTTCAATTTTTTATGTATAAAAGTCCAGCAAACTCTCAATTTTCCTTTTTCCCTGCTGAGACATTATCAAATGCCTGAATGCTTCCATGCTAACAACTGCTGTTTTTGAGCTCGTGCAACAGTTCCATCATGCTACAGAAACTGCTGGTAATGTAGCCAATGGGGTAAGTGCTTGCGGTGATCAGCCACAGCAGACAAAATAAAGATAATGGTTTCGGATAAAGTGAACTATCGCGGAGCACAATCTTAAACATGCGCAGTGGACGAAAGGTCTGCAAAAAGTGGTGAGATGGTTTCTGGATGCAGACAATAACCCAGATTCCTACCAAAACCTATATTATTACTTTTTGGCCTATTTCCAATGTTCCTTGCAATTTGCATGCAAATGCATTCCGTGGTGTTTGCATTAAGTCAACAAATTAACAAGCAAAAAGTATGCGAAAACAATCTCCTTTGCGCAGGTAATAAAATTTTTGTTAAATTTCAAGCTCAAGGTTTTTTTTAACCATAACCCCCCTTGCATACGCCCTTGAATGCACTGATATCATTTACTAAGATAGGTAACAGTTTGTCTTTGCCGTGCAGTTTCAAATTGAGGTAATTTACATGGTTGATGGGATGGCATCAGCCAAAAATGCTAAATCTAGCAACCACTTCTCATTATACAAAAGGACCCTTTCTTTGGGCAGCTCATCTTTCTCTTCTGGAAAATCATGCACAATGTCTTTCAGTTTTCAAAATCGTTTTAGAACTTTTCCTCTAGAAAGTCAAGTTGTCTTCGCTAGAAAGGACGTGCAAGAAAAATAAAATCACTAAAATTATCGTGTAGGAGTGGCTTACTTTCTGGTCATCAAAAGGATGTAATGCGCCTCTTCTAGGCATCCAATGCGCCACAGGTTGGCCATCCTTTCATTCACGCTAATTCTCTATCCAATTCGTTACGAGTCACATCCCTCCGGCAGCTTGAATTAGTGCTTTAACGCACAGACGTGGCATGTAATTGTCTCCCAAATAAACCGTTTTACGATGTAACATGCGCTTGCGTTAAATTATTAATATGCAGAAATGCAAGCATTTCCGTGCATTTCTTCAGTTGTGAGCTATTCCCATTATCTTGTGACTTGGTTTATTATGCATTGTACTGTAATGTCTATTAATTGTGGTTGGAGTAATGCAAAGATATCGGTATCTGACCAAAACAATCTTATCGGTTGAGCTCCAGCTGATGCTGTTGCAACCTCGCCGGTGGTGTTGCGTTGATTGTGTGATTCACCACCAATGGGATGTGCGTGAAGAACAAGAATATATATGCGTGGCGCGAGCAAGCAATAGTAAGAGAGATTGCGACGCATGGTCTCTGCCGCGGTGCGGAGCTTTGCGCACATGCCGCTCGGGATTTCTGATCGCAACAATACGTATAGTGCTTAACAAGTGTCATGCCAGACAACCTCGTACAGTTTATTTTGGTAGTGATGGATTCAAGTTCTGATGAATACGATGAGGAAAATGGTACTCCTAAACCACGTTTAAACATGAGTCATGGTTTCATTCATCACATTCGGGAAAACCAAATAGCCAGGTAGCGTTTTCAAATTGTATTAAGCCAGTGCTCATTATAGACATAAATTAAAGAGACGGACGGAAACGCGCAGAGCTCCAAAGCATGGTTAAGACGCCAATATTTAAATGACGCTGTACACTAATAATAAAGAATTTATGGAACAAAGCTTGGCATACTTTGTACTGTATTTCACTGATATGTGAAAAATCAACTAGTATTCTACTGAAATATACATTTTATGTGTTAACCCTTGCTCTGTGCTTCCATATTCAATTGCATCTGATTTTGCACTGCATTTTGTTAAGGTATTTTTTGTACGTTTTCATAAACCAACAAAGCTGATGATTAACTTCCTTTTCAGAGACAAGTATGATAAACTGGTGAAACAAGAAAGTGAGAATAAACACCAGCAACGACGCTCTGCTGGCAAGAAACGTCCAGAAAATAAGGTAATAAAAAATTTAAGCTCATCGATCTTGCACTGTCAGAATATTTTGACCGATGAGAAGCGTTGCGCATAGAAAATTCTTCAGATTTTCTGGTATTGCATACTAATGATGTCGTACGTTAAATTTTGCCATTAGCAGAAATCATCTCATTTTTGTGAGATTCACTGTCCAATTTGTGCAATAAGCATTTGTCGTGCACGATATGCAGAAGTTTCAATGTTGAGGTTGTTCAGGCTTTGAAATAAAATGAAAAAGCGTAATTAGTTTGCCATTGCGATATTTCCATCAGTTTGTTACCTGTTTGTAAGGTTTGTTATTACTGCATTTAAAAAAAACTTGTCCTGTGCTCATTACACTTCCGTAAAACGCAAGGTAAGTTTAAAGTTGCAGGTTTCCAAGCGCACCACCTCTAAATTCAACTTTGCAACTCATTTGCAAACGTTATATGCTCGTTTGTATGCTGCGCTGTTTCAGACTCTCTAAAATTTACGCGCAGCTGTATATCCCTCCTGGATCCGAAAAAAGAAGCTCAAATCCCATCAGAAAAAATTCGAGCATTTTATTTAAACTGGAATACACTTCGAGTAGTGGTGTCGTCCATTCACTTACGGTATGTTACTTTTAAAGGCAGCTACGTTGCATAAGTTTAACCTGACGGATTTTTAGTGTAACGTGAAAAAAATTTATTAAACACATAATTTGCGTTAAATGCAACATGAAAAATCGTGCCCGGTAAAATTTTGTGGTGGTTGAGGCGCGGCCGGTCGTTACGCTCCATAAGACCTATGCGGATTTTACCTAGTTTGTAAAAATAAAATCCCTCCTGTGCATGGGAATCGTGGAAATAACTGGTCACAGTGAAACCGCCAGATATTTCGTATTTTCACTTAATTTCGATCTGAGGCTCATGCTCCAGAAATCATTGCAGTCATGTTTTTGAATTTTATCAAGACATCTCTGATTGCGTGTAGTAAACACAAGTGTCAAAATAACATTACTGTAGAAAAGCGAAACTCGTTTTGTTTCATTCAACGCTTACTTTTTGACGTGTTGTGAGTGTTCTGCTGCTGAAACCAACCAAAGCAGGATATACCCAACAAGCGATTCAATTTTTGCAGTTGTCTGTATTGGCTATCGGTGGTAGTCCAACGATAAATTCATTCGCTTATGTGTCTTCTTTTTACGACACGATTTTCGACAGCAGCTCACCGAAATCTTAAGAGGATTTTTGCGGTTCTTGTGTTTACGTTTTTTCTAAACGACTGGAATGTCGGTTAAAAATATTTTGAATAACGAACCCTGACGTTACGAAACTGAGGTTTGCAAACCGAAAGGTCTTGCGAAACTTAGTGTTACCAGCATCTTTTCTGTTGAATGACAAAAACCACTTTTCATTCATCACTATTGATATGTGTGGCGTTTAAGCTTCATATGCACTCTAGATTGTTGAAGTCAAAACTATGACTGACAGGTACTTGGATAAAAGTTGGTGTCACCAGAACACTGATGCATTTAAATCGTTCTTTACGTGAAATTACGCTGTTACAACGCTATTATTGCATGAAATTTTTTGCTTGAAAATAAGTCAGATGAGTACTTAATGAAAGACGTAAACTGTTTTTCCATAATGTAAAAATGTGCTGAGTCGTAACAAACGCGAATGTTATGGAGTCACGTAATGTTGAACCGAGGCAACAGTAGTTTGTCAAGTTTTTATTGGAACTCCCAAGCTGATTCATATTTTATTCGTGGACACTGTTCAAGCTCGTAACACACATTTTTTTATCAGTCCTGGTCAGAACGTACCAAAAATGTGAGACTCCTATTTCCTGCATAGCGCGTGGTCTTGGCTTAAGTAATGGAAAAAGTCTGTTGAGCAGCCGCTACGAACAATCAACAGCATGTCTACAGTGGATTTCGCAGCCATTTTTTGTTGAATAAGTTGCTCGCTCCACTCCGCCTTGTCCAAAAATCCCAAGGTGGTCGTCTTATTGTAAGGTCTCGTTGCCTTACTAGACCTCAGGGAAACAGGTTGTTGAAAAAAATAAGAAAAATAACATATGAAAACCGTGGTAAAACTCGCTGTAAAATCAATTTAGTTGCACTTGCAGAAGATGGTAAAATGAAAAGCCTTCGATATTAGCGGTGTGGAGAGTCAAATGTATTCTTTCACTGCTTTGCTTAAGCCTTTGTTAAAAAACAAAAGTATGTAGAATGCCTCAGTTTACGGCTTTGGAAAAGAAAACCAGTTAACTAGTTTTGTCGTTATCTGGTTTGACGAACTCACAAAGAAATCGCCTATGTAGCGCACATGTCGGTTAATGACAGGTCAGTCAACATTGCAGGTTCGAGAAGAGGATGATGCTGGTACGTTGGCAAGACGCCTTTCACGCGACGCTGGCATACCGAACTACTTGATGGATACTCTGAAATGGAAAATAGAACAAGAACAGTCAAAGCGAAAATCCAAACGCTGAATACGAAAGTGTGTTAACGACAACGGTTTATGAAAGCTGAAGGTCGCATGAACGATTGGTTCGAAATACGCTGGGAGTTCTTGGTGGTTGACCGGAGAAACGAGATTGAAAAGACACAAGAGCTGTTGTGCTTCCGATGGCCGTTTGTTTCATGCGTTGTCACGGGGCATTGCATGTGTCGCGTCGTAAACAATCAAAATACCTGAGAAATCAACCCGCTGTTGCGATCGGAAATCCCGAGCGGCATGTGCGCAAAGCTTCGCACCGTGGCAGCAAGCAACAATAGAGATCACTCTATTATTGCTTGTTCGCGCCACTTACATATATTTTTGTTCTTCGCGCACATCCCGTTCGTAGTGAATCACACAATCAACGCAACACCACCGGAGAGGTTGCAACACCGGTCATATGGCGTTCTCCAGGCAGCATAAACTGTTCTTTCCAGAACCACAAACTTAGTCGACTGTTGATAAGATGAAGCTTTTTCGTTATAAGTCGTGGGTGTCAGACGTTGTGGTGTACATTACAGTCGTGTGCTCTTTAAGTACTATGTAGTGGTAACTAATTTAAAAAACATGTCATTAAGGTTTAATAGTTTATCTGGCGTTTGAAGATAATTTTTTGAAGATATCATTTTAAACTTAATGGTTCCGTATCGCTATTGCTTTCTATGGGTCCTCACCATCGCCGTGGATATGCAAGCTTAACTTGGTGGAATATCTTGAATGAAACAGTGGTTTCCTCTTCGTGTTGTGTTTGAAGGTTTTTCACAGTTTTTGGCGAATCTACGCACGTCAGATCAAATTAGGTTATAAGCGAACAGTAACACGAAAATTTTTTGCCTTTGGAAAAATAGCATATTGTATTCTCAGAATCCTTGGCTTCAAGTTCTGATGATCAAGTGTAGAATCGTGACGAGTATACCGGTGTTGGTATTCTGTGACATTTTAAGTTCGCATGTTACCTGAAAAAAGAAGAAATTCAAGAACGATGTAATAAGACATGAAAGTTTTGAGGAAGTTCGTAGCATGGAAGTATCGCGGCGCTCATTTCTGCACCGTTCCAAGTTCTTGATTACCGGCTGGACATATTCCAACCTGTTCGCTAGTGGTTGAAGCCAGAAGAAATGAGTCTTTGTGTTTTACCGTTTTGAATTAATCTATCATTTTATAATGCAGATTAAGGCAATAGAACAGAAGGGTTTTAAGCATCCAATCTTATTACGAAAAGTTTTGCTCGTTTCGCTGACACTCGGTTGTATTCTAAAATATGCCAATAAAAAAATACATCTATCGTGGAGCCGGTAATGTTTGCGATATCACTTGCTTGCAGTTTCCAGGACTGAAGGTGCGTAATTGGCGTGAAATCGATTTCCTAGCAAAACACTTTATGACACGATTTAGCTGCTTTCGCCCTTGCAGTGAATTGTCAGTTGTCGAATTTGAAATTGGGAGCTGAAGCAGAAGTGAAAGATTGGATCGCCGGAGTGCAGGTATTGCTTAGTTAGCGTGCTGCGGCAGTTTATCACTGCGTCACGTTACAGCAGCACTTAAGTGTCTCTAAATACGTAAGTGGGAAATATATCGACACTGGTAGTCCCTGCAACTCAACTTAGTCCCAACGTACTTACCGCACCTTTCTGGATGTGGTCTATGCTTCGTGTTTTCATTGTAAAGTATATCATCTTCAAAATTTTTCTGATTGCTTGGCCTTGCCTGTAGGCAAGCTTATTTTGCGTTTATACAGTACACGCGTCGCTCAATCTTTCACTGATGGCCTAATACGAAATATCTCTGGGGCAAATTAATGAACCGTGTGTTTGCAGTAAGGAAGCTTGGGATGGTCGTGTGTGCTGGTGCAGAAAAGCTTAGATGCTACCTCGTTCCAAATACATATTCGCGTAGGAAATTGGCGCCTAAAGTCTGAGGATACAGTTTTCCGAACAGATATGATGAGAACGTTTTTGGCTTATGAAGTACCGGGCATTACTTGAAAACTGGTACAGTACCAATCTTGTTTACGCATAATTCAGATTTTTACCACCGCAGGATTGCTTCATCGTGAACTGTGTCTTCTGGAGGTAGTGTGACTGACAAATATAAAATTATTTGCAATAAAGTGAAACTCACAGCAAGTGTGGGTGCGTTTTCGCTTAGAATGTCGGACATTCTAAGGTTAAACATCACCGATGACGTCGCACAATCAGTCAATCAACCATGACGCAACTGGATCGGACCCCGGGACCCGCACGATACGATTCGTCTTTCCATCGCTACTTCCATCCCTACCGCCCTTTTATTTGAAATTTCTCAAAGCGACCAGCTTCTCTTGTAGAGGTTTTGTCTCGCACAATTTAGCCGTAAACTATACTTAATAAAACTTTTGAAGGGCAAAAAGATGATATTTTGGCATCTTTTAGCGCCCTCGTAGGCAGGGGTGGACATTGGGGGAGGTGGTCGACTATAGCTCCCTCTTTCAGAGATGCCGTGGGCACCCCTTCCGAGAGTTTCGCACTTAGTTTTTACATTGTTTTGTTTAATAAGCTCTGAAGTAAGTCACATGTTTTTCGAAATAAAGCAAAAATTATGTACAAATGTGCCAAAAGGGGCCCCTCAACAACTTTAGTGCGTAGACAAAGAACAATTTAAAATCAAATGGTTTCAAACAATTTGCAGTGTGAAATAGACTTTCACGCAGAATCAAATTCCCAGACAAAATGAAAATTTGGCTTGCTTTCAGCGAATAAAGTTTGTGTAGCCAGGGTTTTTGTTAAGGAAAATGTTAGGTACCCGGTATGGACCCGAAAAATTTCCGACTAAATTTCATAGATATTTCCCTTGATAGTTTTATCTGAATCTAGGTCCCTAAAACACCTTAAAAAACCTGGTATAGCACTACACCTGAGCAGTCTTGGACTATCATCATTTTTAACGGGCCAGAGCGGAAGATATTTTGGTCGCTTCGCTCTCATACCTCACCCCTCAATATCACCATTTTCCTTGATTCTGGCGACTCCCCAGCAAGGGAGGGGGATTTGGGGTTAACCCCCCCTTCAGCTTGATATTTTACGAAAAGTTTATTACCTGCGCAAAGGAAACTAATTGTTTTCGCATACTTCTTGCTTGTTAATTTGTCGACTTTATGCAAATACCACGGCATGAATTTGCATGCAAATTTCAAGGTACATTGTAAATGGGCCAAAAAGCAATTAGGTTTTGTGGGAATCAGGGTTATCGTCTGCAACCAGAAACTATCTCACCACTTTTTGCAGACGTTTCGTCCACTACGCATGCTTAAGATTGTTTTCCGCGACAGTTCGCTTTATCGGAAACAATTGTCTTTGTTTTGTCTGCTATGGCTAAGCAGCGCATACGCTGACCGCAGTGGCTACATTACCAATTTCTGTAGCATGATAAAACTATTGCTCGAGTATTCAGGCATTTGATTATGTCTCAGCAGGGAAAAAGGAAAATTAAAACTTTGCTGGACTTCTATACATAACAAAAATCGAAAGTTTGCTTGTGTACTTTATGCGCATTCTCAATTCTTGTGTCGTTTAACAGGAATCGATCTTGCAAACCGGGATGTGCGTCAGCAAGTCCAGCCGCACACCTCTACTCCACTGCTCGTATTCGACAAGACATCAGTGCAGCCTCATTTTGCGGTTGTAAATTGCTCTGACGCAGTGATGAACGTGTTTTACTCCCGTTTTATCACGCAGCCTGATATTTTTGCAGTTATGAACTGCTGTGTCGTAGCGCTGAGTGTATTTTCCTCCGATATCCTAACCTGGAGCGCTGATAGCTTATATTCAGTTCAATGGCACATAAATTAAGGGGAGTGCGTATACACGAAGATGCGTATTATGTCAACAAACTTCGCCAAAACGTTGGTTTATAAACATGAATATGACGTCATATTGTGACGTCACAAACAGCGCACACCAAATACAAATGACCACCATATGCCACTGAATGAAACTCCCCTCATGAAAATTTTCTGCGTACGCCACTGCTCCCCAGCAACGAAGATTCTGGACTTTGGGCGTCCAGCGCATCGCGTATTCTTCCGTATGCTCCTGCTGACTAATATTCTTTTGATCGGTGCGATAATCACTGTGGTTACGGAACAAAATTTCCCAGCTGCCAAAGGTTATTGGCAACTACAGCTGGTACGCGACCAACGGTCTGTGATGTTTGTTTAATCATAAAATTGCTACACGATGGAAACAGGTACATAGGAAATACATTCATTAACGACGGTGAATATTAACTTCCTTGTAACGCAGACGTTTTGACATGAATGCCAAAAATAATAACACAAAATCACGTCAATAATTTTACTGCACATTTCAACTCTTCCTATCCCTTCTTAATCAATGGCTTGTGAGTCAGGGCCGCAACCAAAGGGCGGTGTCAACCGGGTAATGCCCCCTACATTTTCAAAAACATGTTTAGTTACTAGGTACAACATCAAGCTACAATAATTCCTCCCCCGAACGTACCAGCTGGTTGCGGCCCTGTTGTGAGCCTTAAGATTTTGATCATGATTGCACTTCGTATATAGAAAGTTCATAACAAAAACCTGAGAACCAAGACACGGAAGATTCATCAAGTTAACGTGGTAAAGGAAAACGCACACAGCTTTAGACGAACTTGCATGTGCCTCAGATATGTGCGAACAAGCGAACGAGGCAACCCCACTCGTTTTTTAGAAGTCCTCTTGAAAGGTAAATCCAGCCAAACTGTAATTATTCAACTCTGCCCGAACTGAAGTCTTCATTTCAGTTTATGCTGATCTTCCATTCTTATCAGTAAACCAACTTTTAAAGCATCATACATAATTTATTGGACTGAAACGTTTTTGTGCTTAGCTTAGGGTATATTTTGCCATTTTCGTTTTTCTCAGTTCTTAGTATATCACTGTTTGTATCGTGGTTTCACATAAAACTCCATCGTTCGTATGTATTTCAATCAGCCATACTTCTGCTGATCCAAGGCTTTGCTTTATGGCCTTGATGATGATCCAACATTCTCACCCATAAAGCATAGTCCACTGGATGTACATCTTTAGTTCTTTTGTTGTTTTTCTTTCTATTCCTTGCTCTAACGTCCTTGTTTCTATTATCAGATATGCAAATGCCGCGTTTGCAAGTGTTACTCTATTTAATTTCATAGCCTTAGTTGCTGGACCAGCAAACTACTACTTTCCGTCATTCTAAGAATCATAGAAGTTTTGGGTGTGGATTGCTTTTTCGCGCTTTGTGTTTTATATGCTAATGCTAAACATTCAGATAACCTAACAACCATAAAATAAGGCCTCTTACGGCCACGATCATAATGTTTGGATGAATCAACCCATTTCTACGCAGATTGGGGAATGAAAGCAAGCGACTTCTACCTTTTAGTGAAATTCCGAGTCGTGGCGCTATGTGGAAACCGAGGCGAAAATGGCAATGTACGTTTCTTAACGAATGAAATTAATCCAATGCAGGCGAATCAAAAAAAGCAAATAAGGTTCACAAAAGCGGCATTAGAAGCGTAAGCAAATGATTCATGGATAAAGCACTAGCAAATATGAAACAATAAAATGATGAAAATCAGGTAGATTTGACTGCAAAGTTGTCGAACTGAACAGTTCCAAAGTTGGCCGTGCCTAAACCAACCCAACCATTGTGCGGAACGCCATCCGATTCCTTAATGGAATGCTCAAGTATTAATTTATCATTAAGATAAGCAGTCACTTTTTCTTCCCTGCTCACCGACAAAACAACGTTGTTCCAATCGACAGAATGCACCTGAGAAAACAACAACATATTATACGACCTTACTCTGCTCAGGCATGTTTGGATATCGCAGTCCTCGAGGCTTTTTTATTGCATGCACTTAGGAAACTTTAGAAATCCGTTATTTTACGATTTCTCCTAATTGCATAAGTTTTTCAAAATGTCCCTTGTAAGCCCAGAAATGTTCCTGTAAGATGATTCGGGCCTATCATGACTTGGAATTTACTCCCTCGGTTCGTTTTAACTCGTTATGAGGAATTTTTTTGTTGTAGGTACGTGATCGTCATCGAAATGCCGATTTTTACAGTGGAGTCTTAAATTCTGAATTGATATAAAAACAATTTAGATCGGAAATGCGCATAACGTTTTTGACAGTCAGATAAAAATCACCCCATAAAAGAACAGTCATGCGGAGATATCGTATATATAATAATTAACACAAAATGTGTGTTTCACTGCGCAAATACGAGTTTGTTGCGGAAATAAGTAAAAGTCAATGGTGGAAAGTCAATAACCCTTGCGGTATGGACCATGAGTCTACGGAAAATCCATAAAATAAAATAAAAAAAATAGTTTGACCGGACCTTGTGGAGGTCATTTGTCCCAGAAAAATGTAATCTAATTTCGGGACCCATCAGACCAGAGGATACCTCATGTGTTGCGCGCACTTATCGTTTGCCTGAATACCGCTTACATTGGCGGAGCAAGCAAAGCTAGTTCGAATGACCAAGGCAACATACTTTCAAAGGAAAACGCATACCCTGCCCAGATAACGTTCAAAACCTGATTCTATGGGTGACATCAGTCAAAATGGCAAGTAACGTTTTAGGAGCGCAGGCGCATTTTTCAACAACTCAGTATTCATTTTCAAGATCATCTGACCCGAAAAAGCACACCTGAGGTATTTTGAAATATTTATGTTTTTTTTCAAAAACAAACATATATTCCGTGGGAGGCACGCAAGGTGACTCCTGCCAAAATGGCAAAATTCCTTTTGCAGGGCAAACGAGTTTAACTATGAGCCACCAGCCTCGTCTCAGGTTGTCTTATCCTGGAATTTCCTCACGGGACACAAGTACGAAGCTTGCTCGTCCATCAAACATTATGGCAAATGATACCAGATGTTATACAACAACCATCACACGTTAGGAACCCACTGCCATCCTGGCGGTAAACCCCCTTTACTCAAAAAATGCAAAACGTATGCATATTTCGATAGGACTTCTCGACAGAACGCTTCAAAAAAATGAACTACTGAAGGAATTAGGTTAAGTGCGTTTTAAGTCTTTAAACTTAGTTGAAAACTGACTTAGCCAGATGTGGCTACCGTTACCTAAGCACTGGGCAAAAAGACGGTTTCTGTTTTCAAGCTGTCAAAGTAGGATCTTGTTTTCACGCTGCACAAAAACCTGAGGAATGAATGGAAAGTGATGTCCAACAACGCAAAGTCACCTATTACTGCTTTTCCATTCATTGTGCTGTCGCTGATGCTCATAGGCAGTCTGGCCTCAAGCTGATGCAGCTGCATTGGGCCCCGCGCCATGGTGTTTGGGCAGGTTGTTCATTTTTGCCAGATACTCCTTACGTTCGCGAATTGCAAAAACGGCTTATAAATCTCATTGTTAGCACATAATTATATATCTTGTTTGAACAAATGATGAATTCCCTCTCATTATCGAACGCTATCAGACATGCTCAATTCTCATGCAAGGAGTTATATTTGCGCTTCACCATGTCCCGTTCTTTGTGGATGGAGCTTGGTTGTTAACAGTGCCAGTTAAGACTGCAGTAGGCCTACAGCTGTTGCAAATAAGGTGTGTAGTGAATCGTGATTCAACTCGCAATGAATAGGTCACGACGAGTGTTTGTCGTATTAACTTTGATGGCAGTTCTGCCAACGTACAGTTGTTCAGTTCTCGACAGATCATTCTGTGTTGGAAAGTTTTTCGTTGGTTACGGATCATCAGCAGTTTGACAAAGGCTTTCAGTTTTGCTTCATGGCAGATTTTAACATACAATACATATTTAATATTTTGTCAAAATAAACTTAACTCGACGACACTGAAACAACTGACAAAAGATGAGATGTTGAATCCGTGGAAAAGCCAAAAATCTCATGCAAACCAGCGCAAAAGTTTGTGCAGTGTTCGCACTTACATTTGCCTCCTTTTCTTCGTCCAGAAAATTGTTCGGCGTTAATTGTCGGTCGTGCAATTGTTTTTTTCATTTGTCGCCCAACCAAACTTTTATTGTATTTTGACTATTTGCGAGCGTAAACAGGTAGAATACCACTACAGTACTTCAAAGTCCAGGTATATAAACGTGAAGGACACTTAAATTTGCCCTGCAGCGTAACTAGGCAAGGCGAAAGTTGTGAATGTTATCCAGCACACTCGTTCCTGTTTGTCATTATATTGGGCGGCTATATGCTTATATTTCATCAATCAACCATGCGCATTGTATATTGCGTTTGATAAGTTGTTTCTACATCTGTGACTATGTGGGAGTTGTAAAAGATTTGTACATTACATTTCTAATTCATAAAGAACAGTTTGCATTCCAAGTCCATGTACTAAGACTAACTATAAAAATGGGCTTTTGGGGAACTTTGGACGGATGCATGATTGCTCTCATGTGAAGTCTGGTTCTTTTCGTGTATTGCGTAATAAAGCGGATAGTTGATTGCGCGCCTAGACGTTTATGCAAGAACGCGTCTGCGCTTGTGCTTACCAAAAGCGAGAAAGGTAATCAGTTTATGTTAGCAGTTTTCTCCAAGTAAGTTGTTCTTCGAACGAAAGTTCCGCTCAACAAGAGTGAAGTAATTACACTGTTGGTTCAATTCGGTTGTCAGTTCGGTTTAATTGACGTAATTTTGAACTTGCGCTCGTCGCTCAGATCTCCGTTGCAGAGATCCTTTACGACTTTGGACTTGGTTATGACTGGTAGGGGTACTCTGTCTAATGACCACCACAGCAGCATTAGTCATAAACATGTACGTAGCAAGCAGGGGCGAGGGGCGTGGCGAGGTTAGATGGCGTCCAGGACAAGAAACAAATTTGATGTACTCATGTTCGAACTTAAGGTCTTTTGGAAACTAACGTGCTGCTGAAGAAAGTACTTTCGACATTGTTGGGACATTTCGGCACCCCCATAGTGATTCGGCGCCAGGGGAATTGTGCACCCCTTGCCCCTCGTTACGCCCCTGGCAGAATGGACATAAGCTATGCCCACGCCCCACCAAATAAAAGAAAGTCTCGTGTTATCGTGTACATAGATACAGTTCAACTGCAATGATTGGCTGTCATTTTGATATTCATACAGTTATTTTACTGAAATATCTTCATCAGAAAGCTCGTAGCACTATTGACTGAGCACGTCGACGTCATACTGCTCAGAGGGGCCCGCGCCTGGAACTTGCATTGGGCCCCGCACCTGCTTGGGCCGGCCCTGCTTACAGGAGCACGTAACTATTGTTGCCATCATTACAAGAGGTTATTGTTCTCTGTGTGGTTTAGATAGTTAACAGCTGCAGGAGTCGTTGGTTGATAAAGATTTTGTTTCAGGTTGTAATGTGCAACAAGGTCACAACGGATGAGTCGTAAAACGCTGATTCTGTAAGGAGTAAGCTCGAAATGTTTTGGATACGTGTTTAAGACATGGTTAGAAGTGTTTAATTTCATTAAGTTAGCTACTTTTCAGAAAAATGGCTGATGTTAAGTTGTTCTTGAAAAGGTCTAATAAGCAGCTGAAAACGAACAGGTCTGCGATAAAAACTTTGCATGGTGAGCATTTTAAAAAAGATAGGCAATAAAGTTGCAGAAATGGATGAAAGTCACTTAAATCTTTATATGATTACTAAATCGATTTGTGACTTTCGCTTGGCTCTGCTGCACAAATTCTTGAGATGTTTTCGAGGTATTTCGTTAACGCACAGCTAAATGTGGTGGACCATAGTTAATTTGGCTAATTTTTTGTTGCAGTTGCACGGATGAGATGAATGCGCAGCGCATTGCTACGCTACTAAGCTACGCACTGCATTGATTTGATTTGTTTCAACTTTCATGCACACAATTTTTTCATCACTTGGTCAACATCTTGTCAAGGGTGTGGGTTGTTGTTTTGTCGAATTACAAAAAGCTTTGCTTACTGCAGGAAAACTTTAGCAACGCGAAAGACAGAAGAGATGCAGCGGTGGACTTCGAACATAACCAAGGATCATCATTCTTTTGGCCTAATTTAAGCATTCCTACAGAAAAGATTATTTTAGTTAACTGACAAACTTCTGCGTCACTTTTGATTCATTCACAAAATCAGCTTCGATACGATAGTAACTGCAAAAACCAAAAAATTGTGTTTAGATGCGGGTGTTTAAAAATGCTTTCAAACCCATTTCACCAAACCGGTTGAAACGTAGAAGAAACTTAAAAGAAATCTGTTGCGCTACCCTACAAAATACAACCACCTAGCTCTCGGTCGAGCTTGAATTTCTCCGTCCTCAGTTTGGAAAGGGGTTCAAGATATGCCACAACCTGGTTTTTATTGTTTGCTTAGACATTTCGGTCATTTGTATTATTAAAACTTGCCGTAACAGTATTCAATATAGTCTATATTTTCAGACATTATGACCGAATTGACATAATTTTTACGGTCATTAAAATAAATTCGGTCTCTGACCGAAACAAAAACTAGATCACAACAATCAAGATCACGTAAACATGGCTTGTTCGCTAAATAATACACAGCAAGCGCTTTGGGTTATCTTAGCAAACTGCAAGCTTGCTCTGAATGAAGGGAAGTCTGGGTTTTAGGATCTCGCGGTAGGCTGGAAATTACTTTGCCAAGTGTCTGACGATCTTACGTAAGTTTTATGCAGCTAAATGCACTGATGACCATTGCAGATTGAGGAAGATTTGCAAGCTTTATGATCAAGCTAAAGAAAACATATTTCGAAGTTCTGTCAACCTGTCAACAATGCAAATTATTGAAAACAGTACGTATTGCTACATGGTCCCGAAATCGTGCAAGATGCTCAACGGCTAACCTCAGTCACCCAGCACTTCCAGTCTGCCATACAACGTTGCAGCTTGTGCTCTCTAGCTATATCTGACGTCAGAACCCAAGAACCGTTCATCAACCACAAAAACAGTCCTTTGGCTTCACGCGAAACGCATCCTCCTTTGTCGACTCTAAATGAAAAAAAGAATATTCACAAATAAATTAGCAAGTGAAACCACACTTCGGTCGCATGAACTTGTTTACAAAATGCGAATGCACGGTAAAGCAGCTTTAAACCATAAAATAATTACAGCGGCGACCATTGATCAACTCAATAGCTTCAAGTTACTACCTTGGCTACTGGGACTACAGCATGTGCTTATTTAATTTGAAGGAATGTCACGTAACACAAAAAAAGAAATAAACTTATCACGCCTGGGTTGTTCTTGGCATACCTGGTGTTTCGACAGAAAATTTCGCATAATGCATAGGCAACTGTCAAATTCCGCACATTAAACCTTTTGCTGGCCTGCATGCTTCTATACTCTAATTTGTGTCAAATCTTCTGATTAATATAAATTCATTTCCGGCTTAAAACAGGCGCCTAAACTGGAAAAATCAGGACCAAAACTGATTGTAGCATTTCAATATATGCTTGGTAAGGACCAGAGGTGTCCAACTTTTTTCAAGGAGGGCAAAATTTGATCATGTGACGGTGTCCGCTGGCCATCAGCTCTTTCAAACATTTTTACTGTAAATGCAGGTTAGCATATCCCAGGTATTTAGCATAGATTTTGAAGCAGAATCACTCTTTTGCATTGGTCTTTATGCTCCTATTTGGTCTTAGCACATCAAAACAACGGGAAATGCCTTAAGTAGCATGAAACCACCTTTGTTATGAGACAGAAGCGTAATCCAGGCTTTGGCGGGCTATATGCAACACAATCTGAAATCAAAGCCGCGGGCCATTTGAAATGTGCGGTGGGCTTCACTTTGTACACCCTTGGTCTAGACATTCCCATCGCCAATAAAACCGAACATCGACAGAGCACAGCCTTAATTTTTCAGCAGTTGCCAGATGACTCGTTGTACACGAGAGAAGTGCGAGATCTATAGTAATGCTAGCATATAGCATCACTTCCAAACCAACCACTTTGATGTTGATCTGACATGATACACGCAATGATCTCATAAATGAAAACCCACAAGAACCTGAAATGGCACCAGAGCAGCCTAGCTACTTCACTTTGTCGCACTTGAGTCCAAAAAAATGAACATAAGTTTGTGACTTCACATTGGAATAATTGATGAACCAACTTCAGCAAACAGACGTTGATCTCGACCCAAAATACGTTTTTCAACGAAACCTGATGTACGCAAAATGAAATTTTAATTTTTTTCAATCATTTGAACCGTTAAACTAGCAAAAAACAACAAATTTTGTAATTTGAAACAGTGAAAACGAAAGTAGAGTTTTTATCTGTCGTTGAGCTCCTCATTTCGCCAAAACTTTCGTTTTGAATGCTATTACTGTAGAATTCACCTGTAACGTCACTTCATGGAACCGAAAAAAGAGTCACTGTAGACGAACTGTCATTATTGCCGCACGCAGGCCCGCAACAAAGGGGGAAAAACCGGACAACTGCCCTCCCGAAATTATAAAAAACATTTTGAAATAGCCGATAACTTTTTTAGTTGTTAGGTCCAACAACAATTAAGTTACAATCATTTTCCCTCCGAAAACTTCAGCTGGTTGCGGCTCTGGCCAAACTACTGTACAATAAATCGTTCCTAAAATGACATTTTATTTCAATGTCAGAGGATGGAAAGGGTTAAAAGTGTTCTTTGATCAGCATTGCCGTTAACGCTACGGTGTTTTGCCTCATATTCAGAAACTATTTTGTCTTTATTTTTTAAAATTGTGGTCAACGTCGTTGTTGGGATATCGAAATCTCTTGCAAGTTTTACCACTTTTGTATCATTTTCGCTGTTAAACGAAACAACGATGTCAACAGTCGGGATAATGGTTCATTTGGGATACTGGTTCATTTGCGCCTACAGTCGCAACAATCCCTAATATAGCACAGTAAAACTCATATAACGATTTGCTTGGATTGCTGCTAATGGCATGATTCTTGATGCCATTGTTACGTCGCACCTGTCGTGACTCAACGATTGGCCGCTTAACTTAAGTGTTGCTAATCGGTCATAAAAGATTTGTGTGGCGGCTCCACATAGCCGAGTTTACACTTTAAACTGCAAAGAAAACCTGCAACGTATACGTTATAAAAGAAACAAAATATTATGCGAAGGCCACCGAAAAAGCGTCGCTGTAGTAGGCGAAGTGACGACATAATCGAAGTCGTTACAGCCGAACTAACTGAAAGTTAGGAATTCTGCCGGGACCGACGAAAATGCGTCCTTATAGCCGAAGGCGTGGCATGTCGTCATGACGGGTGGCTGACGCGGCAGTGAATGGCACAATTGCAAACACATAGTCTTGGGACCAGCGGGTACAAATTTTACGGCTACAAAGAACTCGCTAATAACAACAAAAGTGTTCTACGCTCCCTTTTCAAATTACGAATTTATCCGTGATGCGTTACTTGAAGGCAAAAGGAAACATTCACCACATAAATGAAAAGTGGAAATTCAGAAGTGGGTAAATAATCTGAACACCACTACTCAGTTTACCCGACCAGACGTTCTGGTTCGTGCCTATGAAAAATTAAGTCTAACCCAGCGCGATAAGCCTCGCAATTAACCAAAGTGGTTTCCACGCAACAAACTCAGGTCAAAGTATTCAACTTCCCCTTTGAAGTTGCAGAGGGTTCATGTACGTAATTGATCATCTGTAAAATGAAAAGCTAAGCCGACAATGATAAATTCATCCTTTCTTCTCGCTTGCAACGTTGATAAAGGCTTTGCAATAACGCACTCACCACGATCACCCGTACCGCATAATGACGCTTGTATAAAAACTGAAAAATTCGACAACACGTTATAGAACAGGATACTTAGTCATTGCTTGGGAGAGAACACTGCATCTTTTTTCACTCGTTTTCACATGGAAGCGGTAAAAAACAATACCTATGCACTTTAAAACCTATTTCCAAGCGAAGAAATATCACTTATTACACCGTAAAACGACGCCTAACGTTAAACAACGCACTCACCGGAGAGCAACGAAAGCACCATAGCTGCCCTCAAGCTTAAATTGGACAGACACTGATACGGTGGACCAATCGTAATCACCTATCACGGTATATCCAAGGTTTGGATCGTCGCACCACGTCACAGGCCTTTGGGTAACTACCTAAAAAATCAAAGTTTCTATAAAATCCTTGGTGCGGAGCAAACACGTCGTCATTTTATCCCAACACACCTGCCTCAAAGTCCATTTGTGGCCATCGGTGCTGGACTGATTGTAAAATGTCTCAAACTTTCCACTTTGATCAGCGAAATTGCTCGCCTCACTGAAAATTGGGTTGTCAAATGTTTCCGTATACGGTATAGGAAAAGATGAGGAAGGCGGAGGGTCAGCATACTTTCCTTTGGCAGCGGTAGCAACAGTAGACAAAGTAATCACAGTGTCTACTGGTAAGAATAAGCTTAATTTTCCATCTTCATCTATGGACAGCTGGCCTACAAAGCGTAGTGAATAATATTTACATGCGACTACAACTCAAGATGAACGTGTGCACAAGCAAAACTGTAGCACAAAGCTTAAGACGCGGAAAAACGCTTATCGATCCACGTGCGGGCATGCCCACAGAAATTGAGTAAAAAGTGTGAGAAATAATAACGCCTGCGAACAATATTCATAAAAATAGATACCGATCGATAGTCAATTTGTTCTTTCATACGCATGTCAAAAAGAAAGACTTGCCTTTGGATTAGATGACTGCCAATATTTTGGGGTCAGAACCTGCACTGTAAGCATCATCAGATCTCAGGTCGTTCTTCGAACATTCAAAGCAGCGCAACTACGTCAACAGCCACCTTACAGCTTGAATAGACCATGACTTTAAAAGTATAGCCGGCGATAAAAACAATACTTTGTCACGAACTCCCACTACAGTGACACGTTCTAATCAGTAACAAATTTTTATCTGTGTAATTTCTGTTGAAAGTGCATTGAGAAAGCACAAGCACCTCTAAAGGAATGTTACATGGCCAACCAATAAAAATGAACAAATTTTATAAGCTCATATACATTGGCTTTCACTTTCATCATGTTTTTGCAGGAACCGACAACAGATTTACTTCAACATGTAACGAAACCAAAAACAGACGTTCGGCAAAGGTGAACATTGCTGAAGTTGATCGAAATCACTTTTTATGAAATAAACATGATGGTACCTTCATCAACGAATGTATTAGAGCTTGCTGCATTTTTTCCCAGACGCGTTTGCCATTTGTTGAGTTTCTTTACCTTTCCTTTAAAGCTTCCACCCACAACAAAAGTCACATTCTGCTCATTAACTGAATAGATAGGCAACGGTGGCCTGATGCAGACACTTTGATCATGAGACATTGTTTCGATGATTATAGTGAGATTTCCTAAATTGTCCGATAACGCCACGTAACTTCCGCCATATTTTAAGTGTCCAACTGTTTTCAAATAATGCCAACCAGGTTTAGCGAACTGCGTAGTATGGGCTGTAATCCAAAGAGGATACGACAAATCATAATGACCGCTCCACGGCTCATTGGCTGTCATTAAACTGCATCTGCAATGCAAAACGTGCAAACGATAAATATATCAGGTTATGATTTGCTATAAAATTTTTTAACGCATGATCACAAAAAATATCTGAATGCAACATAAACGATGAGATGATCAATCAAATCAGTGAGAGTAAAAACCTATAAGGCAATCGAAGTTTTGGCATCGTTCTTTGTTAAAATCGCTAGCATTACGCAACATCTGTATGCAACAGGCATTTAAATTACAGTAAGATCTCTGAAAAGGTCAAAACCCGCAATTCCTCTCGTCGCTTTCAAAGTTCTTCCTTTGTCGCCAAAATTTCTTTCATCGCAACAAAAAAAAAAAATAAAAACATTGACGGCATGTTCGTGTTGAAACTTAAATTCCATTCAATTTTTTTGCGAAATAAAGTTTTTCTATCACATGTATATAATTTATGCAAGTCTTTCACAAACACAAATTTACAACTTTTGATTCGCTGGCACGCGTGAGGTGAAAAAATGAAACTTGTTTGCATTTATTAGTGTGGACTTAGCATCGATTTGCATCACACAACATTCACTGTTGTACCACACAGACTTCACGGGTGCTTCACCTGTTGAATGGCAAGTCATCGTAGTAACTGGCAACTAGGTTCCATGCAATAGTTGAAGTGATATTGCCATTAACATAATTCTGATTAAGTATTCTAGCCCAACATCCAGCACCCACAGCATCGTTGTATGTGCTGTAGTCTTCACTAGCCCACAAAGCCTTCTTGGTCTTTTGCGCACTCTCACCCGAGATTGTACCAGGATAGTGAGCACCAACAATCTCAACCGCATCACCAAGTGCTGGATCTTTCAGGATTGCTTCAGAAATTGGCATGAAGTTATCATCAGATGCAATGATTCCAATATTTCTGTAACAAACTGCCACTATAAACTTTTGCTTTTTCACCACAAAATACACCCCAGAATAGTGTTTTACACCGTAACCTAAAATATGAATGATATGGAAATCATTCCAACAGCACTTGCAGCCATATTTTGTACAATCCAAAGGAAGGAGAAATGTATGTAAATGGTATCGAGTCTTACTACCAGACAGTTCTGCTCAAAAAAACAGGCTGGTAGCAGCAGAGGAAATGAAAGTCAAAGCTAACTAACATGGTCGCTTTGAGATGGATATCATTATTTCAGGATTTTATTTCACCACATCTTTGTTTAACGATTTTATTTCACCATGATTAAAAGCTCTAGGTTTCTGTTACCTCTTGAGGAGTCAGCCGACTGCGCTCTGCTTTCATCTTTCTGCGATGATTCAGACTGGCACATATCTATGTTTGAGCCAGTGGTGAAATAATGAAGAAAGATACGGTGGAATAAATACTCTCCACAGTGGGGGTAAGCAATGAATCGATTGGCAAATTTTTAATACGAAATTGATTTCATGCAAAACTACGCATCCTCTGTCCTTAAACCTCATTCAAATAGATTAAAGTGATATTGCCATTAACGTAATTCTGATTAAGTACTCTAGCCCAGCATCCACAGCATCATTGTATGTGCTGCAGTCTTCACTTCAAATATATTTGAATGAGTTACTCATTAAAATTTGGCTGATCAATTCTTTGCTTATCTGTATTGTAGCATGCTACCAATTGATGGGTTGAGCTTCAAAATAACAAACACATTGTTCAAGGAAGTTTTAATGAAGTTGTTGTTGGCTACAGCACATACGCACTGGACTGCATTCAATACAAGCAGTTAGGATGTCCAGCAAGTAGTTGAACTGACTGTACATCAATTTGGAGGTTCACATAACATGAAACTAATATTGACAAACTCACTAATTAGGTAAGACATATCCTTTTAGATGGCAATTGTTCAGGAAACATTACTGTGCAGATTGCAAGCAATCAGTTGTTTTGTAAAAGCTAAGACTGGGGAGTCATATATTTAACACAAAAATAACAGCTAAAATGGCAGCAATAAAAGTTGACTTTACTTTACTGGAAACAAGGGTTACAAAAAATGCTCTTTAATGAGGACAAAGGAAGTTTAGAAATGTCTGGTGCAGAAAAATACTTGTGGAGTTGCAAGTTTAACTGTATTCAATCAGTTTTGGCATGAATCATTTCGCAGAGCATCGCAATGTCACTAGGCTTACCAGAGTAAACTGATGGCTGACTATCTGCTCAACTTTGAGACAGGTATAAGCTCAGTAATTGCTCTGACTCGACTGATATGCATCAAGATTGTCACAAAACGTCAAACAACATACAAAGACAATAAGATTGTCAGACTTCAAGCAGCAGATGGATTGAAGTTAGAATAATTTTTACTTGTCATTTGTGGTTTACAATATATATAAGACGTGCCACAAACAAAATTTGGCAAAATCACTGCCAGGACACACTAAACTGTATCAAGCTGTGTTTCTTTTTATGCTTTTTCAAATGAAACACAAGGATTCCATTTTTTTGCAAAAGGTGTTAATAACCAAACTGAGGCAACAAAATACAAACCTAAAACCACTAGAATCCAACATCAGCCTTAATGTTTTTATGTATTCTGCATCAAATGGCCTCTCATTCCAAATGCCAATGTAATTAATGTCAAGGTCATGGTGCGTCTTAGCTCCACGCACCCAGTTAATAATATAAGAAGCAGTCAATGTTCTATTTTTGTATGGTGTTACAGTGCCTTGACCAATCCATCCTGGCCATCCCCATGGAAGACCAATCAACTTTATATCAGGATTCCGGGCCACAGCTTCTTTCATCAACCACCATTCATATCTATAGAAAAATAAATCATCAGTTCTAAAAACACAGCATATGCTGTAAGCAAAGGGAAAAATATTGTTTTGTACTCCCAGTGAGGCATCTTGAAGTATGTGGACGCTTATTTCTTCTTATCCTAGGGCATGGGTCATGTATTTTTACCCTTTAGTATGTTTTTACCTTACTTCTTGATGTACACCAAGAAAAGAAATAAGAATGATTTGAACTGAATGATTCAAATCATTCAGTAATTGAGAAACTAATAAAACATTCATGTGGTAATACTTTACCCAGTTTTTTTTAAGGTGTTTTAGGGACCCAATTCAGGTCCCTAGAATTGAAAATTGGGTCCCTAGGATCAGTGAAAATTATCATCAGGTCCCTAAAATCAGAGAATATTAGGCCCCTAGAATCAGAGAAATCAGGTACCTACTGGGTACCTAACCGTAAAAAAACCCTGCTTTACCAAAAGTGTTGATTTCACCTGAAGTAAGTGTAAACAATATAACTTTACATATTCTGGGGGGGTATCAGTTCAGATGTTATCCATGGGCAACCCCAATCAACTATTATTGACGAAAAGACATAGGTTTTCATCCAAATACTTTTAACAGAATATAAAAATGTCCTAAAAACAACGATTTTGATCATAATACACTTTTCATCATTAGCCAAGGTGAATTGTCAAGACATTTATATGGGTAAAATGTCTACACATTTGGATAAATGATTAGTATGAATGGTATTTTTTAATTAAACAACAATTTCCTTGCAAAAAGTGAAAACATGCTTAAAAAATCATAGGCTTTGACAAACTGAAAGTACATTCAATAGAGGCTAGCTAAGATGTATCAAGTATGTTGGGCATATAATAGGTTTTTGTTGGGTGCGTAAAACCTGCATGTTTTGTAAAGGTAGTGACTATTGAATCGCCTCACATGATGCGGTTCAAATATAATCATAATGTTGAATTTGTCATTCGCATGACAGCGACGTTGTAGCATAGCAGATGCGTTTGAGGTCTGCCTTGCAAAAGGTTTTCGGTTTGGCTCTCACCTTGGTGACTTTCGTTTTGGTCGTAGTGGTTGCACATTTCAATTCATGAGACCACTTTCTCTTTTGTCAAATCTAAGGACTACGGTTAAGGTTAGGTTTACCTTTTACGTATACTACATTTCTACCAAGCCTACTGCATTCTTGTCATGCGTTACTGTCATGTTACAAGAGGCGGTCGAATAAGGCTTTAAATTTAAGGATCCACAGGCATTTTTTTAGCCACTGCTTTTGGTAAAATATGTACTTTCTGTAAAATGTTTAAGTTCAAAAGATGATAAATTAATCGATATAAAAAAAATCTAATCTAAATATATACATTATATGTCATTACACTAAGAAGGCAACAATGGAGGTTATGAAGCAGAAATCAATGCAGCACCCATGACATTACAGAATGGATGGATAGCAATAAGCAAAGGTAAAAAAAAATTCTATAGGCCTATCACCCTCTAGTGTAGTTTTCATCATTTTCATTGTGCATATGAGATGACTCTGTTCCTTCTGTACTCTGAGCATCACCACCAATTTCAACTTTCAATATATGGAGGGAGGCTCCAAAGTTTGGCTTAAACAAAAAATCCAAAATTTGACTTTGGTATGGCTCTGCATAATTGACCAGCAATCTGCTTGTCGCACCACCACCAGATAGACCTCCGATGCCATCAAATTTACCACCTAGACCATCGTTATCATTGATCAAGTACGTTTCTGTGTCTTCAACTTTTCTTTCTTCTTGAGCAATAAAATACAACTTCTTTTCAAAATGAAGTATAGACCTATCAGATGATTCGTACTTTCGTGCTGATATGCTGCTTATGTATGCTCCACTGTAGAGCATCAACAACAGAATGTGTTTTTGCAATTCAATCATCTTTGACTTAATTGGATCATTACAGTACTGTAACTTTACTACAGAGAGAGACCTATGGTTGCTATGAAAAATAGACGATCAACTGTAAGGTAATGCGCTAAGCGAATCTGAAAGCAACACCCAGTATGAGGAAATAATTAGCTACTCGGTGTCGGCGTACCATTCAGACATATCTCTGATGCAGGTCTCGGCCTGCCCCTTGCGTTTCGCGAGGTGCCGACTGCTGATTGCACCTACATTTACTTGCAGCTGCAATGCTAAGATCAGCTGGTCAAGCTTCACTGCGTGCGTGTGTCGGCGTCAGACATCTGCAGTCTGCACCAGTGATGAGTGGACTGTCATATTTTGCGATCCAGTCCCTAATTTTTAAAATCAGTCCAAGTCCAACCATAGTCCAATAAATAAAAAAAATTTAAAATCCAAGTCCAGATAAACTCCAAAAATTTAGTAAAATACAACTTTTTAATGACAAAAATTACACAATTCTTGTCCATTCAATGAGGCCAAATCCGGTCCTGTTCCAAAATTGTGAAGCATTTTACAGCCCGGCTCCAACCAAAATCAACAAAATTCGTCATAGTCCGGATCCAGTCCAATCCAAGTCCAGTCCAATGCTCATCTCTGATCTGCATCTTTCTTCTTTGTCCTCCACCAGAGCAGGGGCGTAACAGGTTGGATAGCGCCCGGTTTCAAGCAAAATTTCTGCCTTGCGAAATTTCTGACTTCTAAGACGAAAATCCAAAATTTTTCAGTGGTTATAGTTATTTCTGTACTGTAGCTTGTTGTGAGCGTCTGACATCTAACCAAAAAGGTTTAGTTTACACAACACACATCAAAAAAGTAATCGCCAAACTTTATTCCTGTTCTCTGAGAAGCAAAATGACTGACAAACAGTAATAGGTCAGAAATCAGAAATTTCGCTTAACCTAGGGGCAAGACGCAAGTTTGGCGCCCCCATGTTCGAACCTGAGGTCTTTTGGAAGGAAATGCGCTGTACTGAAGAAAGTACATTGTTGGGACTTTTTGTACTGTAGAAAGTATGCTACATTGTTGGGACGTGTTGTGCCATATGTAGCCTACCGTATTGAAGAAAGTAGGCTACATTTGTTAAATTGTTGGAACTTTTTGGCGCTCTCGGCAGTCATTCAGCGTCCCCATAGTGATATGGCGCCCGGGGAATTTTGCCCCCCTTGCCCTCCATCGTTATGCTCCTGCACCGGAGGTGGTTTTCAGACTCCGATTCCACTCCTGTTCCAAAAATTTGAATCCTGTGTCAAGCAAAATTTCTGACTTCACGCCATGTAGCATGCAGAGAGTAATATTCTGCATATCAAATATGCTGAGAAAACTGATGATTAAAGTTAGGGATTCGTGTTTATGTAAATGTGACGGGTTAGGGTGAGAAAAAAAAAAAAAAAACTAAGTCAGAAAATTGTCAATGGTTAAAGTTATTCTCGTACTGTAGCTTGTTGTGGGTACCTAAAGTCTAACCAAAATGTTTTAATTTACATAATACACACCAAAAAGGTAATTGCCAAACTTTATTCTCTTACTCTGAGAAGCAAAATAACTGAGAAACAATAACAGGTCAGAAATTTCGCAGAGGTCAGAAATTTCGCTTGACACCGGGTCCGAAATTTTTTCAGATTTGAGAATCGAATTCCTGTTCAAACTCCGGAAGCCACCGATTGTGACTTTTTTCAAAAACAAGGTTCCAGACCTAAACTTTGAAACTTAGGCTTCATCAAAAAATCCGAGACTGAGACTTAAAAATTTTAATATTTTTTGTGCGATTCACAACGTTTTAAAAGGTTGTGGATCTTCATCTAACTTTTTTATCCGATCTCTTGAAATGTCTGATTCATTACAAATATTCGTTTTTTTCCTCAATTATTGAATGCCCCTATATGACGGTGACCAACATCTGACATAGTTGTTGATGCGTTGTGGCAGTGTAGGCTACGCATCATCATCAGTATTGTTTTTGCATGACAACAAAAACCTTCCGTGCGCTGCTTCAAAATTTAGGAAAATTATGCGGCTGTTGATCTCATGATAAATGCGTTGCAAAGCACTTGAAACCTTGATCAGAGCAGTTTGCAGGCCTCTGTGCGCCAATGTGCAAACCCATCTGACTTATCTTTTAATTTTGTTTTTTTTATCGGTTAGCTGATTACCTCAAAGTTTTGATGTAAGAATGCCTTCGTTTCTCTCACACTACTGGAACCCTGTGTTATGACAGGTGTATGGCGTTACAGTCGGGGTGGGTGCTGTTAAATATTTTAGCTCCTATCAGTGTGGTCGTGTACAAATACCTATTGTGTGATGTGTTATTGCTAACCATTTTTTGTGCTCATGCGCTGTTTGATTATGCCTATGATATGGACCACATGTTCGAAAAGATTATTATAATAGTAAGCAGGCCCAGGCCTGCAACTAGGGGGGGGGGCAAACCCCACTCCTAACATATTTTTGGTCCTCCTTGGAAAAATTTGTCGGATATAAGTTAAAACTGTTGGACATGGTTTAAAAATTTAGGCCCCTCTCTGAAAACTCTTCGCCCCACCTGGTGTCCCAAGCCAGGGGGGCGACACCAGGGGAGGCGAAGAGTGTTCTGAGGGGGGCCCAAAAGCATGATTAGCAATATAATAGTTATAAACTGTGTCCAACCCATTGTTGCAATATCTCGGTTGGCGTTGCGTTGAATGTTCGATTCACCACGAAAGGGATGTGCACAAAGAACAACATCGATATATAAGCCCGTAACCACCTTGGGACACCACGGGGGGAGGCTTTCTGAGAAGGGCTCAAATTTTTTAAACTATGTCCAACACATTTTTCCATAGGGGCGAAAAATTTTCCCTCTAATTACGGGACTTCCCATATATATGTGCAGAACTGTCGCCGGGAAAATCTTCAATAGGGGGGCTTTGCGTTTGTGCTGGGGAGCTTAACATTCTAAAATTTGGCAAAAACTCTACTGATTTGTAGTGTTTCCTATTTCAATTTGTGGGGCTTGGAGTTTTGTTTGGGAGGGATAAGCCCACCAAAGTTCCCCATGGTGATGGGACTGTATATGTGGCGCGAACAAGCAACAACGGAGTGATCGCTGCGCGTGATCTCTATTGTTGCATGCTGTCAGTGTGAAGCTTTGCGCACTTGCCGCTCGGGCTTTCCGATTGCAACAACATTTATCCAGTGTGTGAAAATTTTTCAGGGGGGGTAAAGCGCCCTTTCGGAAAGGTCGGAATCGGACATTTTACGTCCGACTCCGCATCCCTGCTTATCATTGACTTGAGCATTATGGCAGGGTGAATATTTCGTGTGAAACGAGGCCTGTAACGACGGGGGGCATTCAGGGGCAGTGCCCCCCAAATTTTGTTGTGCCCAGAAAATTTTGTTTTAAACATATAATAAAACCTAAACTTTTTCCCCTAAAATCTATTTTGCCTCTCCCAAACCTTATTACCTGGCTACGGACCTGTGTAAAAGTACAAAGTTAAAAGTGAAGAGTTTACTTCACATCACACTTTCGCGCACTTGAACTTGAAACTCCCGATCAGTTTGACTTTGTCCCTTTGACATTCCCTCCAGCAGCTCCAGTCTATCTGCTTGCCTGGAAATCTGATTGATTGCGTGTGTTACATGGTAACCGGGCCTTCGAGAAAAAATTTTGTAGGAAGATACAAAGACTGATACCGGGCCCTTTAGCTTCTGGGGCCCTCGTGGAAACTTGTATAGCTTATTTGCATAATAATCAGAATCAGCTGCCGTGCTAAGATCTACATATAAATTAATTGTTATACTGGCAACTGTGTTACACTGGTAATTTTAGGCTTGATTACAGAAAAAAACTGAGTGTGCTTTCGTCTTCCTGGGCCCCAGTATGTACCGGGCTCGGGTACGATGCACCTCCTGTACCCTCCTCTTGTAGGCTCTACATGGTAATATGAAGATTGGAGTTGCAGTGTAAAAAATTTAGAGTTACCTGTTAAGTTTGTTGCACGTTAGATAAAGATCATAGTGAGAACCTGCTCAGGGGTGGGGAACCTATGGCCCGCGTGTACATTTGATATGGCCCGCATCAAAATTTTCGTTACCCACGTTAGAGTACAACATCGCGAAAAAACGAAGCTCCATGATTAATAGGTACTTAGGCAGAAATTCATTCTTCCTCATAGTTGGATAAAGGTAGAATTTTAGGAAAAATTCAGTTGATTCTGCGGCCCGCCGGCGCTTATGCACATTTCATGCGGCTCGTGGTAGTAAATAGGTTCCCCACCCGTGTGCTAGAACATCAAATCAATTTCAAACATTTGTTTTGGTTTTCAATGAAAAGGTAATAAGGACGATAATAATTATCAATCGGTGCAGGTGGTTGGTGTTGCGGACACTTTGTGTCTCAACATGTATTTTACAGAAATGCTAAATGGTGAGGTCTGACAACATCATTTCGAAAGAGTAAATTGTTAAAGTTAAAGCGAGTAACTAGACCAGAGGGTATACAAACGACATACAAGATGGTTAAAACTGCGAAACGACTAACGACCAATCAGAAGCCAGGAGAAGCTGAAGAACCTTCGTCAACAAAGGAGAACTGAGCTGTGATCTCGAATATTCGAAAGACCTTACATCATATGGAGAAACGACGCAACGTCTTAAACATTCGAAAGGCAGTGCATCATTAGGTCTATATTTGTCATTGTAATTATGTATGCTTTGCATGTATCATTACACCATTGTGTAATTTAAGAAAAAATTGATCGCTGTAGCACTAAAAATAATTTCAGTAGGATGTCATATAATTTCAAGTCAGAAAGTTCTAGAAAACTCTGCGATTATGTATAAATCATTATGTCATTGGGAATTGCAAGGGTACAACGTTACGTAATGCAAAATATCGACTTGAAAGAAGGTTGTCAATCGAAATTGAAGTAACCAAAACAGAAGCATCTCTAAAATAAGGATTATCTAATATAGGAATCTAGAAAATTCTTAAAAAAACTACGTAGATCAAAGAGTCTTATGAGTCGAAGTCAGAAACCGCGCACAGCCAGACGCATCCACAAACAATCAGAACCAGTATAAATTGCGAGACAACGGGAACAGTGGCGTGCAGAATGGGGGCAAATGGGGCGACGGCCCTGGACATCCAAAGAGTGAAATTACAAAATCTGCATTTTAGCATCTGTGGCTAGATGCTTCTTCGTATTGTTGTAACACATACTGCATGGATCAGATGGAAACTTTCCTGAGGAGGGCATGAAAAGATAAGTTCTAATTGAGTTTCAGCGACTTCAGGCAATTTTTACACAAGGCATGTTGGATAGGCTTAGAATATTAGTTAAGCAGTTAAAATTTGACTTCTCTATGGCGATCTGCGTTTTGCGATTTCACGCATGCGACGAATCATCCGTAACCAGAGCGTTTAATTTGATTTACCTGCGTCATTTTGCGAAGCGTGAAAAGTTTCTTCGCTGTCATTTTTTCAATAATAAAACCGTCAATTAGCATCAAAAATTTAATGATTGAAGGCACGGGCTGGTCATAAACTAAGTCTATTGCACTCAATCATGTGTGCGCTGTGGTCTGCATAGATTAAAATTAAAGCTCACGAATCACCGCTGGGTCGGACCAAGGATGTCGAAGCTAATTGCGCGCAAAGTTTAACTCACTACACGGTTAACGAAAATAGCAATTTTTAGCGGTCGGAATTTGCCCAGCCGGCACAAGCCACAAAACTGGCTACTAGCAACAAATTTTTGTTACTGTATATTGATAGCCAACTATAGTTTCGTCAAAATATATTTTCTGCAAAGCAATTTTTTAAAATAAACCACCTGCCAACGGACTGGTGACCACTGACTAATCCGTTTTGTGGTAGCTTATGGACATTTTGTGATTGTGGTGTAACCATAACAATGTTATGCAACTACTAATACGAGTGTAATGCCCATCTGCGCAGCTTGGCTAGGGTGAGGACTATTCAATGCAATATGCAGTTAACAGCAGTGAGGTTTCGGCACCAGTTGCACCAATTAGCATAGCATGCAACGCCGCAGATAGGTGTGCATCGGCGTTTAGGGCGTGTACCTGATAGCAAGATGTAACGGTTCCATGACTATTGAGACCAATTCATTTGAGACCATTCATTTGAGACCACGTTCGTTTGAGACCACGACATTTGAGACCACGATCATTTGGGAACACGTTCTTTTGAGAACTGTTCATTTGAGACCTATTCATTTCGAGGCCAGATTTATTTCAGACTTTTTCATTTGAGATCACATTCATTTGAGACCACATTCACATGACACTTTTTCATTTGAGACCACATTCACATGACACTTTTTCATTTGAGACCACATTCATTTGGTTTACTGTGAATCCGATTTTTATGATCTACATTCCATTTCTTTGCGGGAGATCTGAAATTTTGAAGGTGACCATTCATTTGAAGTTGAATGTGGTCTCAGATGAATAGGTCTCAGAATGTGGTCTCAAATAAAAAAGTATAATGTGAATGCGGTCTCAAATAAACAGGTCTCAAATGTCGTGGTCTCAGATGAATGTGGTCTCAAATAAATTGGTTTCAGTTCTCTGCACACCCGACGTAACAGCAAGCGTAAAACTTATTTTGCAGAATATTCCCAACAAAGTGGTTTATTTCAATATTCACACTGACAGGGCCGGCCTTAAGCCAATGCAACCGATGCAGCTGCATTGGGCCCCGCGCCATGCTGTTGGGTAGGTTGTTCATTTTTGCCAGATGCTCTTTGCGTACGAAAAATGTAGGAACGGCTTATAAATCTCATTCTTAACAAACAATTATCTTGTTTGAACGAACGATAAATATCCTCTGATTATATCGAACGTTATCAAACGTGCTCAACTCTCATGATAGGCCGTTACACAGTAGTCTCCACTTTTTGAGCCCACCCGCTTATCAAACCTAAAATTGTCCGGTCTGGAATTACTTCAATATTCCTGGAATAAAAAAGCGCTTTGTAAGCCCAAACCCCGCTTACTAAGACCAATTTTCGAACACATTTGGTTAAAATTGGATGAAAAAGTCACAGGTCACCATAGGCAGAAACAGGATTTTTTTAGGGGGGCTCAAGGACAAATTCATCCGGATGTGTATTGACTGCATAGCAGTGAAGACCGAGCTGCTCAGGTAACTTTATTCAACAAACACGGTTAATAACTATACACATTTTGACTAAATCACATTCTCATCATTACCCAGGCTTACGGGGACGTTTCCGGAGCAGAAGCGGCCTTCAAAACAATTCAGAAGTTGTTCTCAAACTTATCTAACCTTAAAAAAGTACCTTGTTGAATGTACGAAGTTTTATTATAGAAAAACAAACAGTTCCACGCCGAAAAAAGGCGTGGGGCAGTCACAGAAGTGACACAAAAACTACACGAAGAAACTTGAAATGTCGCTAGTAACCGTTGTTGGCAGTCAGTCTGTGCAAGATCCATGCCCTAATGTATTCGAAAATTGCAGATGTTCATGGAATAGAAGTTCATGACCTTCGGACTTGAAGATCTGCTTATTTTCGGAAAATTTCCGATTTTCATTGCATAACACCAGAGATACAACGACGGGGGCAAGGGGGCACAAGTCCCCGGGCGACCAATCACTGTGGGGGTCCAAAAGTCACAATAATGTCATAAGCAATTTTTCAAAACAGTACAGTTGGTTTCGAAAGACCTCAGGTTCGAACATGGGGGCGCCAAACTTGTTTCTTTACCCAGGCGCCATCTAACCTCGTTACGCCCCTGCACACCACGATTGTCTAGCCAAAATGGTGAAATATTGTTTACAAAAATACCTGCCCGTCAGTGGCAAACTATAAATCACAAACAATTTAAAAGAAAATGCTGCTGATTATCGAAATCAATTGACCACAGAAAATAACTTGAATGTCGAAAAAAAGGCATATTATTTCGACAACAAGCACAACTTTCCGTCCCCCGAAAAAACGCTTGGGGTACGCGTAGAGACAAACATACCAAAAAACTCGAAAGCAATAATTATGCTGGCACTTTGCCCTGGAAGGTGTTTGTTGCATCACAAAGGCATTGAAAATGATCAGACAATATTTGGAAAGGTTAAATTTGCAGTGAGTCAATAACCAAATTCTCATCCATTCAATTTTTTTTTACGAAAAGCGACTATATCGCGGTAACGAAATTTTAGAAATACAGTAGTTTGAAAAAAATTATTAGAGACAGCAGAATATTGGTCGCTAAAAAAAGCACCTGATTTCGTGCTGAGCTGAACTTTTGCCCAAAAATTGTTACTGACAGGCAGGAATGCATTGCTGAAAATAGAGGTGTGAGAAACAGGTCCATAACCAGTTTGGGAAACCAGTGGAGAAGAGTTTTCTGATATGGGACCGAAGTTTTAAAACGATGCCCAATAATTTTAAACTATGCTCAACATTTAAAAGCACTAGTGTTTCTGTATGCTTTCGAGGAATCAGTCGACTGCCATCTGCTTTCGTCTTTTTGCGATGATTCAAACTTGCACATATCTCTATTCAAGTATGTACTTTCCACGATGGGTGTAAGCAAGGAATCGATCAGCAAATTTTTAATAGGACATCGATTTCAGGTAAAATTACGCATCCTCAGTCCTTATTCAAATGGAATCTTATTTGCTGGACATGGTGTAAAACTATTGGACATAGTTCAAAAAATTCAGGCCCCACTCAGAAAACTCTTCGCCCCTCCTGGCGTCTCAAGCTGGTTACGGGCCTGGTTTTCACTAATTTAATTTTTGAAATATTCTCTCGCATGAAGCGCTGGTGACTGTAGGAGTTACAGACAACTACCAGTAGCAATCAAACGTAGCTTTTTAAACGGAAATTCGAGCGATATAGGCAGTTTCGACTGCTTCCGAAGCAAATTCTTTGCCAAAGTTATTTCATGTTTTAAAATCGTTTTCACTAAGTGAATATGATTTGAGAATTCTTCCAAGTGTTTTTCTGATAGAACTGTTTGACCGCCGAGGCAAAGAGCTGAAATACGCGACAGAATTGCTTCTGCATCATTGCAAAAAATACGCACAAAACTGTATGAGACTGCAAGGCATGTGTGAGCAGAGTTAAAACTGTAGTCACGAAACCTTTACGTAAGATATTTCGAAGTGGTATACACAGTGCAGTGGAACGCAATACTGCAGCCAGGAAATTTGGAAAAATGAACTGAAACCAATTCTCCATGCTTTCACAAACCTTTTGCTAATGGGTCAAGCAACAATCTGCTGACAGTAATACAGTATAACCCAGTTCCAGTTCACACTGAAATGCACGGAAAATCAATTTTCCCATTTCTGCGACTATTTCTCAGTTTCGAAGTGAATCTTTCACCACCACGACCGAGGTCTGACTAAATTTCACGCAGGAACTGAGCAACCACTGGTGTGTGTCGTCGTAAACAACTCTACAGTAGTTACCGAGCGTCAAAAAACAACACAGCTTATCATGCATTTGGGAAATATTGAATGCAGGCTAGAAGGTTTCTAAATATCTTTTAAAATATTGCTGGCCGAAAGTTATCTTCTATGTATGTCAACTAAACAAACTTAACTGGCAGTCCAAAGAGGAGGCCAACCAAAAATCGATCGGCTATGACCCACCCAGCCCCCCTTTATAATCGCCACTGATTGGTCACATTAACAATTGGTTTTTCGAACTTGTGGAAGCATTGCTACAGATTCACTAATGCTGATTTTCACACAGTGTAATAAACTACGTGGTGTACGTTATCAGCAGTCACTGTCTCGCTGCATTATACCTGTCAAGATGTCTGCATTCAACAGTCACATGCGGCAAAACGCCTACTGCCCTAACTTGAAGTGAACCTTTGAAGATTTGTTGCTATGTTATTGTTGCGCAATAAAGACCACCAGCAGAACGTCCGCTCTCAAGTTTCACAACCTGCCTTTGCAGGCAAGTGAGCGGACATGAGTGAACTGCAATCTCATCACTGCATGATACCAGAACAGTGAACCTGGCTCTTGTGCAGTGTTGAGTGCCATACCGGAAATAATAAACTCATTGCAAGACTAATTCAATTAATCGGAATATAGCTCCTGACTCCCAGTTGTCTAGAAATTTTTGTCCCTTTTAGTCCCAGTTTCCAGGGGGAAATTGCCCTTTTCCCCCTGCAGACGCCCATGAATGGTTGCTTTACTTTCGTGTAATTTGTAATTTTTCGTAGACGAAGAGGGCAAAGCAGGCAAGTCTAATTCTATAGTACAGAAAAACCACAGCCGGGTAGTCAGAAGCCGTTTTTGTTCTTATGCATAGTTGTAGCATTCAAATTTTGGTGTTACCTTTGGGCAGAGTTTTTTTAAGGCGTTTTAGAGACCCGATTCGGATCCCTAGAATTGAAAATCGGGTCCCTAGAATCAGAGAAACTTATCATCGGGTCTCTAGAATCAGAGAAATCGGGTCCCTACAAGTCCAAATCGGGTACCTAACATTTTCCTTAAAAAAAACTGCCTTAAGGTAACCGTTACATGCAAAAATCGACATCATCTAATCTGTAGTGTGATACATGGGCATAGCCAAGGGGGTCGAGGGGGCCATGGCCCCTAAACTTTTAGCAAATCTGGTCATTTTGGGCTTTGAGAAGCAGCGTCACATACATAAGCTTACGGCATGGGGATGCAGTCGCATCCCCAACGCTGAAAAATTGGTCATTATTCGGGAAAAAAATTTCAAAATTTGGGCAAAGTATACAGCTACATTCACATGTAAGTGAGGTAGTGTCTATTTTCCAAACTGAGACAAAATACCAACCAAATCAACAGCAAAATAATGACCAAAACGGCAAAATAGTCTGAGACTATTCTTTTTTGCACCTGATGGCAAAATAAACACTGCCCTTGAGTGGACTGGAATCATGTGGTAATTCCAGCAGCCTTCATCAAATTTGGGCCAACTGAAAGACTTTGATAACGTTTTGGGTAAAATTAGAAACATTTGAGTAAAATAGGAGCATTTGGGTAAGGTCCAACAGCTGTAATAAGGTTTTTGGTCATGTGATAACCAAAACGTTGTTTTTAGATACAGCAGTATTCTTACTCATGGGTTCGCGTCATTGCCGTACCAAGGACAGTTTGTCGCCACTCTCACTCGGTGGTTTAACCGCCCTGATTACCTCTGTTGCTTTATTAAATATTCTACCGACTATTAACACAACTTGTATTTTCCAGTTAATCATTTGATTAAACTATTTACGCAAATATAAACAACAACATGTACTCACCAATATAAAATAGATGACTCGTAAAGAACTCTCTCGAATCAAATTCACAAGCAAGAACAATTCATGCAAACCACGTTTACAACCAGCAATCTTTGTCCTATTTACTTAGAGTATCATAAGTCTATTACAAGTTTTAAAAGTTACTTCTCACTAATGCGAGTTGTTTGCAATCAGATCAGTTTCTGAACAAGTCTGATCGTGTTAAAGTCTTTTGACAAGGGTTTCGTCATTAATCAAAGAGTTAACTAACTTCCTAAGTAACTGTCACGTTTTTCTAGACAGTTCGGTTAAGAACGTTTCAGAGCTTAACGTCAACAAAGAGAGTTTTGGTGTTGACTCATACATTTTGGAAACTGGTGGTAACGGGGTTTTGGAGCTTCCATTTTTATGGCCCTGAGTGTCATAGCTTCGCCTGGACATGCCACTCGTGTTGTCCAGAGCAAACCTTTCTTAAGGTCTTACCCAGTCAAAAAACTCTTGATTGTGGAGGTAGGTGGCTAACTTAATGTGCGCACTTCTAGAGCTCCAATCAACTTAACCTCAGTGAGGCAAAGTTGCTTTGCTTCCAAAGCAAAACCTTAGGGGTTTAAACTCCAGAAGCGATCAGAACAGTTAGCCAGAAGCGATCAGAACAGTTAGCCAGAAGCGAGGTCGTCCAATCTGAAATCCTACTGCAAAAATCGTCCTATTTATACTCAATAATTTCCGGGGAACCCCTATGGGATAGATAGCACCCTCCATTTCCTACACGTATCATTTCCTTTTAAGTTGTGCGTCATATTGCTTAGCAACGCCGCCATTGTTCGTCTGGTTTGTATCCCGACTGGACCATGATAGGATGTGTGGGTAAAGGCGCGCTCGATGCCTATTTGCAGTATGACTTTAAGTTTGTTCAGCAGTTGTCTTAGTCCTCTGATGTTGGATTCCGTTCGTCTATTGTTATGTACTTTTGATTTTCTTTGTGGATTGTCTTGTTGTTCAATATTTTAGTTGTAGTAGACAATATGTGCCTGCTACACAGCCTCAATTAAATCTGGGCAAATGAGAAAAGCTTTAATCAAACTTCGGTGAAAACAAAAACATTTAGATTAAATGGAAACACTTGGGTGAAGACCATCAGTCAAATCAAATTTTGTCAATTTGCAACAGCTTCATTCAATTGTGGGCAACTTCAAACAGTCTTGTTCAAAGATGGGCTGTATACAGTGCCGGCAAAAAAAATCTTCACATTCAGTCGGCAAAAAAAAACTTTACATGTACAATCTGCACAAGTTCTTAGCTTACTGTTCCCGCCAAAAGCATTGCGTCACAAAAACGCTTATAGT
>Ga0210059_1000618_pt1 | contig 46972 bp, 27 predicted proteins | sample Ectturendosymbi2_FD_188042 | JGI IMG/M metagenome (GOLD analysis project Ga0210059, IMG submission 188042) | Ecteinascidia turbinata endosymbiont from Florida, USA - Sample 2 (SPAdes) (version 2) | ecosystem: Host-associated > Tunicates > Ascidians > Unclassified | place: Key West, Florida...
GTCATTCAGAGAGCGAAACTTTGTTACTATTCAACATAAAAAGCTAAACTCTCTGTAAATGTTTAGGCACAGAACCGCTATGCGGAAATAACGTACGTAATATGCCAGAGAGAACGATACAAAAAAAAGGCGTGACTTAAAGAATGTGTTGAAACGCTGATCACGATTCAGACGCAGTCAACAGCAGAGTTCTGTACATTATTTATCTGTGACAACTGAATCAGAATAATGCTTTAGTCAGATGTAAATTACATGTGTGTCTGTATTGCTGTATTCGAATCCATTCTGAGAGTAAAGAGTGGAAATTTGTCTACTTGGTGAGTACCATTGATCATACTGTCTTCATTTCATAATAAAATATACGTAAATGAAAATACTGAGTCCTTGATAATATTAAACAAGATTAGAAGTCTTCTAGGGGGGTCAAGCGAACATGGCTTTCGTGAACACCGTCCTTGTTACATCCATGGACGAACCCATGTAGGCATTTCGGATGTAGCTAAATGCGGAAAAGTATCTTGGCCCACAAGCCAAATAAAAAGATATTTTTTACCGTAACACTTGCACACGACAAACAAATATTTACTGTGTGCTTTTACTATTTTTTGTAGCAGCAATTGATTTTACAGCAGTGCTATAATTTGTTTTCCTAAGTTGAGTCAAACAAAAAAATTTCATTAATATCCAAGGTCTGCCGTTTGCATAAACACACATCTGACGATATTCGGAGAAAAGTAAAAAGCATTTAAATTATTCATGGAATACATTTTCCAACAAAAGGTCCCACATGGTACTCAAAGTAAAGTAATATCAGGTTTGAGTCATATCAGCTTATCCTATACCATAATGGCAGCGTTGCGGAAACAAACCTAATGCCTGGTCTTTGGCATAGAAGCATTGTTATTTAATAGACAGCGTTTGATCGTGTTGCTGAATTACAACTTAAATGACCAGGTGTACATTTCATGGATAAATTCGAATATCAAAAAAAACTGAAGTGTTTTCAGGCCTATTTTTTAATAATGTTGTACCAGAGGTGGTCACGGATCCAGAGTGCGTTTTTTTGGGATCCGCAACTGGAGCCGGAGTCAAAAGGCGTTAAAAAGCTAGACCCGGTTCCGGAGTCACTTTTTATTATCGAAACTAGCAGGAGTCTGCGTGGTCTTTATAAGTATCACTGCTTAATTACAAACATTTCTGATCTTCCGTTGCATGGGTGGTTTCCGGAGTTTGAACAGGAGTCAGATTCTCAAATTTGACAAAATTTATGATCCGGGCCCGGATTCAAAAATTTTGTAATAGGCGTTGGAGCATAGGTGTAGCAAGGGGGGGCAAAGGGGTCATGGCCGCCCCCCCAAATTTGTAGAAAATATAGCCATTTTGTGCTTTGAGAGGCGTTTTTTAAGCAAAATAGTGTTATTCGCCTAAAATCAAACATTTTTCCCCTTTCCAAATTTTTTGCCCTCCCCCAAAATTTTGGGCTGGCTACGCCACTGCGTTGAAGTCTGAAAATGTGACTCCGGCTGTTTTTGTGGTGCAACATAAGCAACTAGTGCCCACAAAGGCGACGAAACCTAATCAATCAGTAAATTTTTTAATAGGAAATCAATTTCACATAACTCTACGCACCCTTAGTTCTGAAATCTGCAAGCAGTGCTTACGGGTGAAATGTGGAAGGGCAAAAGCAAAGGAAGAAAGGGCAAGCAAACCTCAAGAATAAAATGAAGAAATCAAAGCACAAGCTTCGGCAAGCAAAAACTAGAAAATGTGCTCTTCTCCAATAATTGCTTTCATTAAGACTGAAAAACTGTCTGACGCTACTTCAACAGACCCACAAAGAGGATTCACGCCGTGATGACTCAGCACAAAGCGAATGCGCAACCAGAATGGTGTAACTCTCTGGATACCTTTAAAGAAAAATAGCTTAACGAAGAAAAACGCACAAATTAATATTCAAAGCATGATTCTGCCTTGTATGAAATAATTCTTGTACCCCTTTGTGATGTTCATTGATTTTGTCATTCAGCTTTTCCCAATTTGTTTGTCGTCCTTTTTACCTCGTTTGTAGTTTTCATTTACCGGTTTGTGAACCTCCTTTCCCAAAGTTTAGCATTTTATTTAAAAGGCTCTCATTAGAGTACGTTAAACCTTATAAACGACTGTCATTCTGGTTAAGCATTGGCTTTGTGTTGAGTCATCACTGCTTTGCTGTAGTTTTTTGCTCCGCAAAAAGGCGTCAGATAGTTTTTAAATTTTAGTGAAAACAATTACATGAGAATGGTCTATTTTCCTATTTTTACTTGCCGCAGCTAATGCTTTGCTTTCTTCATTTTATTCTTGAGTTTGCTTGCTTTATCTTCCCTTGATTCAGCTCTTCAACATTTCACCGGCAAGCATTGCTTGCAGATTCTAGGTCTGAGGGTGCGTAGACTTATGTGAAATCGATTTCCTATTTTAAAAAATTGCTGATTTATTAGACTTATTCGCCTTTGTGTAGACTAGTTACTTGAAAGCATATATATGCAAGTCTGAATCATCACAAAGTCATGAAAGTAGAACCCAATCTGCTGATTCCTCGAAAGCTTACAGCAAACCTGGAACTTTTGATAGTGTTGCATATGTTTTGGCGCCAGCCTCACTTGCGAGCTGTGGGGAGCTAGCACTCACTGAGTTTTTCAATTCTTATCCATCAACCTTTTGTCTACTATGACACCTCACAAATTCCGCGTATCATCAAGACTCCAGCCTGGTATTCCCTACAGAAATAGGTTACGAAACGGAAGATAAGCAGCACAAACACTTGTCACAATGTACGAAGCAAACTTCAACAGCAATTTACCGTCGAATACTACTTTGTTCAACGAAAGCAAAACACTTTATTTAGCGTCTCGTTAGCTCAGATTCACTTTTGTTTTTTGTTTTGTTTTTTTGCTGAGACGGTCAATACATTGCACAATTGTTTCCAGCATTTTTTTAGAAAACGGAGACTGCAAACATGTTAAAACTTTTGCTCACCTGAATCAACCAAATCACCTGGTGTCTTTCTACCCACCAAATAGGTTCCCACGAAAAGTGGTACTGATTGGTCCAGAGTGGATTTATTTTGTCGTCACTTGTGTTTGTGAAATTTAGTGTGCAAGTTTCACAGCTGAAAAACGTGAATGAAACTTGGATTACCTGCAATTTGCATCAAAAAAACGCATAAAATACTGATTCAATTACAGCCATGTTGAATGTTTCAAAAATGACTGATTTCGTAGTTAGCAAAATTGATTGAATCAAGTGAGGAACGCTGAGTCAAGAAACGAGGGCGGCAAGATACACGTAAAGAAGAGTTGACTACAAGTTAGCTCTTTAATGAACTGCCAAAATAGGCCCTCAACTTCCCTTTATTTTGTGCGTGTGGCGCTGTTCGAGTGTTTTGTGACGCAAAACACTCCAACAGTGCCATACGCACAAAATAAGGGGAAGTTCGGGGCGTGTTTTGTGTTTCACTCACTGAATATCTCCAACGATGAAAAAATTTAATTTCAAACCGTTCAACATGCATCAATTTAAATATGTGATTCTTGTGGTGCTGTTTTTATAAGGAATTCGTATCAAAAAGTGTACAACATTGATCCTCACTTTTATGCAGTACGAATGATACATTCGTTAAAAGTTACCATGCCATTGAACAACTGTGTATTGCAAAACAAGGCATTTAAAATTATCCTAGTAAATGTACGCTATCCTGGCGCCTGGACGCTATATCCTGGTAAGGTCACCACTGCTTCAGCTAGATAAAATAAAACTTAGTCAGGTATCAAAGATGGACAGCAAAATGCTGAACTACAAGTTTTAAAAGTCACCTAAAAATTAACAGGAAACATCTTTTTGTGCAAGCTTTGTTGGTACAACATAGTAGAAGAATATCATTCTGCGAAGAATAACGTTTATAGGATAGACTTTCCTTGATCTGATTCTTTCAAAATGTCGGCATACCATTTGTAATATGCATAATTAGAATAGCTGTGCTTAAAACCGATAATCTACGAAATAGTTTCTGTTACGTTACTTTCAGCTTTTTAAAGCATCATTCCTTTCCGTCACCCAAAAGTATTGAGCAAAACATCAACGTTATTCCGAAGATATTTGAGAAGAGCAATTTATTTCATACCTTGAAGTACACACTCCTTACGTTTATAAAATCGTTTGTACTTTGTAACGCAGTAAGACTTGACTCTGACACGTAACGGGACTTTTTGAAAAAATAGCCTTTCAGCAATATTTGTCCTGACGAAACAAGAAATAACCTTGACATCGCTCCTCACATGTCACATCTAGCGAAACCATTTTCAATCAATGAACTTCTGCACAATTGCTCCTACCAAACAGTGATAGCAATTTGATTTTACCTTTTTTTAAGAAAAAAAGGTCATGTGTTTCATTACAAGGAAATGAATGAAAAACATAGAGCAGTTGTTGACTTGCTACGTTTAAACTCTCTGAAGTGAAGAAAGCGCTTTTTCTGACAAAATTGATACAGCAACACAATGAAAAGTTTTACAAACAAGAAACCTTTTATTCACATTCTTGCTACTACAGCAGTAGTTTCGCTTCAAGCAATCCAACCCACGCAATACATTGACTTAGGTAATTTGCGTGAGGGAAAGCCATGAGATTAATGTTTTCAGTGAAATACTAATCGAAAATATGAAAGTGTTATTGCAAAATGATTTTGCAATAAACGTAAAATTGTTAACAATTTTACAAAATTTTTACGATTTCTTCATTTGTTTCATCCCGCAGTTTCTGATTTTATCGATTTCAACCATCTGTTCAAGTAACTAATCACCTAGCTAAAAATTTTTGCGAATGGATTCAACTCAGTCGCCATGGTGGAGACTAGTTATTTGAATACAGATATGTGCAAGTTTCAAATCATCAAAAAACGAAGAAAGCGGAGCCTATTTAGCTGATTCCTCATGAGCTTACAGCAAACCTAGTGCGTTGAAATTTTCAACCATCTAAAGCACGAAGTTCGTTAATTTTAGAAAATAATGAAGTACAACGTCAAATCTATTGGCAAATACGTTAAACTTCGTTAAAAAACGGGGCAATCATTATCTCGATGCCAGTCAAACTTAACGAAACGAAACTCACCATTTGGATGGTAGTGCAGCTCTCAAAAAATACAGAGCCACCGTCAACAACTTAAGCAAGAAGAAAAACAATCGTATTCTTAAACCTGCAAAAATGTTTGTCATGATAACCTCTTCCTGTGCAGAAAACATTGAAACACGCTATCAAGAAAAAGACAAGGGAATTGCATTTGACGATAACGAACAATGATACTGATTAAAAGTTTGTCACCTTTGACTGTGAGGAGAAAAAGGTGAAGAAACAAAACATCCCAAGCAGGAAAATCTCTAACTTTATCCATTTCAATGGTATTAGAGTGGAAAGATTAAGAATAGATGCAAACGTTTTCAGATTGCTTTGTTTTCGCCACATGTACAAATTTTTAAATAAAGGATACAATATTTTGTAGTTGTGATTTTTGATCACAATCTTGAAGACAACTGCTGGATGTTATTCCCATAACCGCAATGTCTGTGGCAGTACCTCGTAAATCATGCATTTACAGCGTCTGAATAATTCGCCCAAGGACCGTGATATATTAATATAAGAGGGGTAAAAAGTTTTAAAAATAAATAGAGTAGAAGGTTGGTGGTAGCCTCTTTCAGAGTTAGTATATTGGGGTAATGAGCAAAAGAGCACAAACGAAGAAACAGTCAATTTACATTACACTTCATTTGAAGTACAGCAATTAGACGATTGTCTGGAAATTTTTGATTGCGAACTTATGCAGACAGTAGTAAATTCACTTAACTTGTTCCGAGTATATTCGATTTACACGTTATGAAGCCTAAACATTTTTTTCTCAGTGGAAGGCAAGGGTGTTTTACATAAGCATAGCAAATTTTGTCGTGTCTGTCAGCACTACGCTATGAACTGGTTTGTTGGCTTTGACGTGGCAGGCAAATACGTGGCCTGACTGAAATATCGATTAGGCATTGTGTACAGGCTTCGGTGGCTGTAGCAAATCTTTGTAGCTTGGTGCTTTCGTCGCAAAAACGTTTTTGGCTAGTAAGACGTATAGCTGACATGTTTTTTGCGTTTCGTCTGTTGGGATCAATGTTTTCAACCCATCACTTGTGCAGTGCTGTAAGTGCTTGACCGATTTCGAAACCGTTTCACAGCGCATTGTAAAACTGGGGTGCAAATCTGCTGTCAGCCAATTCATAAATTTCATTTATGAGAGCAAGAAATTTGTATTTCAAAGCCTCTTTAAGTCAACCATTGTGCACAGTTAAAATTCTGTACGTGGTAAAAATCTTAAGTTCCACCAAAAATTGGGATCTTTTTACCAATTTTCTATCGATTCGTTTTATTTGAGTAAGGGAGTTCTTTCGGGTGGTCATTGTCGGTATCGACTTGAGGTTATTGCGTCTTGCTTTCACAACAAATGGTGTTAAACGCATATTGAACACATTATCTGTGACCATGGGCGTCCAAAGGCTTTTTTCCATGGGTCGCAAAAGTGGTGAAATTTCATTTTACCCACGCGAAACTAAGAAAACGACCATTTTTTGCTAAGTATTTGATATAAAAATGCCAAATTTCAAACTCCAAAGAGGCCAAGGCCACCCTTGCTCCCCTTCCGACGCCTATGTCTGTGAGCATGAGCATGGTTGTCAACAGACTAAATTTTTTGATTATTGCTTGACTTTTATCAGACAGAACAAAATACTCAACGCGTAGTTGAACTTTCATCTTAATAAAAGATATTTAAAGAAGTTTCTGCAAACAATATTCCACTCTTACATTTAATCTCATATTCTATGTGGAAAAGCGCCGTCTTGTAAATACTGATCGAATTTAGAAACCTGTATGTTGTTACGTAAGAAAGGTTAATAAAGCTGTAAATTATTAATTTGGTAATCCTGGTAGAGTTAAAAAATACTGCAACTGAATTTATTGGCATTCCTTGACTTCTAATTATCTTAGTTTTGAATCGATTTCATGAAATTTCAAAGGAAAATCACTTTGGGCAAAGAAAATCAATGCAATATAAAAAAGCAGTCATTTTTTCAATATTCATCAGAATCTTAAAAACGTTGTTTGCTTGTCTTCCAAAAGAAGCCCGTTATAAAAGAAACATTCTGTTGAATGCAAAAGATCCAGAAAAAAATGTGTGAACAAAATTACATACCCTAGCTGCTGGACGAGCGAGATGAACCTATCCAAACATTCCAATTACAAGCATAATGCACAAATTGACTCAGTGCTCAGTGCGACTAAAATTTTTAAATGTTGTTTGTTTGAACTACCCACAGCTTCTTTCTCAACACTTCTCGGTATTAGTAAAGATATGGTGGGCCGTACGTTGTTGACAGTCGGATAAATAGAGCACATCGGTAATCCTGTTCAACCGGTACACCGGCGCTCCTTTAGATACCGCAGGCAAGAAGCAGGTTCTCACGACATAGAGGATTACCGATGTATTTACACTACTCGCAAGTAGATTTTATAACAACCGCAAACGTTATGAATAGTTATAGAATAAAAGAAACGACCTCTTACTTGTTGTTTGGTTTTTGATGAAATAATACCTCAAACGTTCTGAAAATGTGCTCTCGTTAACAAAGAGCTTCAGTTGCATCCTGAAAAAGAGCAACATCACAAAACGTGAAAATTTAAAATTGGGATAAGCATCCGATATAACTGATAGAGGTAATTCAAGTTGGACCTAACAGCTTTTTTTCAACTGCTTGAAGTGACAAGCTGTGATAGATATACCTTCGTTCAATATGCAATCACAATGATCTACTCTAGATCAAGAGTGTTGGCAAAGCAAAACAATAAAGATCTAAATTTAATTTGAGAATAGGTAATAAATTGCCCTTTTTCTAATGAAACAAACCTATTTCATTACGTGGCTTTCTAAAAAGTGTTTTGAGATCGCTATGGTTTATTGAAAAGACTTTTCATCAGGAAGTCGTGTGGATTTGAGTAAAACTGTTACAATAAGGTATGTAGTGTTGTGCTGAGTTACGCTTATTGTCCTATATGGTGGTGTATTGCAAATAAAGTAGGGCCGTATTTTTCTCTCCTTTGATGGCACCATGGCCAACATTTTGCGTGTATCTGTTGTCCACCAATATTCCAACAAAAGACCGATAAAACGTCCGATGATCTTAAACACCTGAAATTTATGTCTATGACAAAATCGCTTGTACAACTTTTAATACATCGAAATCAACTGAAGGGCACTTAGTTTTAACATAAAACCAAAATACGAAATTAACAGTTTGTACTCATCAAAATGGTTTTCTAAAAATTCAAGTCATGGAAATATCAGACCCTAGAATCAATAAACAAACTTAAATAAGAAAACAATCTTGGCGTTGGGGCAACACAACTCCATGGTTATCCTTAAATGCCAACAAAACTAAATACAATGCTTTCATAAAAATTCCATCTAGGACAGAGCAATGTCGGTCTGGTCACAGATGAAGGTGTAAGTTCGCAGTGAATCAAAAATTGAAAAAATCCGTGTCAATCAAATACCAGACTTGAAGGATGAAACCTAAAAACGGTTGTTTTTCAAATAAACGAAATTCAAGTCGGAAGATCAGGTGGATGAAACAAGGTAAAATAATAAAACACGTATGATGCGGGTGCATCATATTTCTTTGCGAAAGGTGAGCGAGCTTCGGACCGTATAGCCCGGTAAAACACCCAGTCGTACAGTAGAGAATAACAGCAGAGATACGTCTGACTGAAAAACAACAAAAACCACCCATTGCAAACATATTGTGTGACCCTCTGCTAAAGCTCTGCCCTGTCTCTTTCCAAAAAAATCTTTGTCAAGCGCTATGCGCCACACTAAACAATGTATTCAACGATATTCAACAACTTTTATTGGCAGTGCAACTTCATTGCTTGGGAGACAGAAATCGGGCAATGCAGCAGTAGTCTTTTATTGTAAGAACCGACATGATTTAATTCCATGGGTAGCAATCCTTCTGCGCAGTATCACTTCTACAATATACTCGTATGCAAATTTTCAAATCTCATCGCAACCCTGAAAACATCACCTTACCGTGGATGTTTGAGTTTCCAATTGCTTTGTCATACAGTGGAGGAGCAAACACACAAAACTACATTTCAATTAGCATTTTCGCGGCCCTGTGAAATCTTTCATAAAAATTGTGCAAAAAAAACGCTTTCTTTACTAAACAACACAACAGCATACCATAACGCAATCTTGCTCTAACATTTTCCTGGATGAAAATCAGTTGCTGATTTTACGCCGTTATAAGTGTGTTTGACTCATTGTCAAAAGGAGTATGTTGACACAGCGAGGCACAAAGCTGATCTGTTTGAATTGCATCAGAAAGAAAAGTGCTACATTGGCCTTGCAGGAAAAAGGAAAACATTTAACCAACATCCTATTAAAACAGCAATATCCCGCATATTCCACAAAACTTGACCTGTACAGATGAAACACGCAACGCAAACTGATGCTCTGAGCAAGGTAGCTTCGCCAGACTTGTCAGACCAACATTGAGATTATAATGAAAATTAACACGTAGACGTGTTTTGAATTACCAATATAAATAGCAGAGATTGTGACGTTGATGTGTGACAAAGCGTCAGGTAAACGCTTTTACCCCAGTTTCAATCTGTTAACCACGCACTGCCTTACTTTTTCCGAAATCATGAACTTTGCAAATTTCGAATTAAATAAAAGTTAGTTGTAAGGCGATCTGCGTCATCATTCAATTTGCGAAATTCTATGTCCAAAATGGAACAATTTGTGTGGTTTCTCTTTTGTTTGACTCTTGCAATTATACACTACATACAAGAAATGGTCCCCATCAAAAAGAGGATCCTTGAGTTTCTGAATTCATGCAGCATTTTTTTATTTTGATCAATGTTAGTGAGAAATGCCCTACAATAGAGCATTCCATGACCTCTTTGTTTTTTTAGCGAAACATCAATGCGCTTCTGTGTTTTCCATCACTAAAAAAGCAAGAAAATGCAAGTGTAGGTTATATCTTAAATCAAGATAGGAATGAATCGCATCGTTTAGTAATGCAAACTCAATGAAAAGCAGACATGTATACAATAAGACAAGAGAAGTTTCTCTCGCTCCTGGACATATTTTTCTCTCCTCATTTTTCACTGGAATATTAAAGTAGAACTTTAAGATAAAATTTCTTCATTTTTGCGGCCCAACAGCGATATTCTGCAATTCATACGGCCCGTGACGATAAATAGGTTCTCCATCCCTGCACAGGATGATGCAATGTTTACCGCAACTGCAATGCTAATGAGGCTTGCCGGAAACACACAACAAAGCAAACTGTTTTTGCAAAATAGCTTTTTTCAACCAACACTGGCATGATTTTAATTCTAACATTACTTTGCGCAGCCATTTGCTTCAAATTCGTCATTTACAACAAAACAGACGAAAAACAACGTAGTTTTGACTGTGATCACATAGGTTTTATTCTTTCCTTATTTTGGCAACGTATTGTCTGTTACTAGAAATACAGCTTATTTGGCTCCAGAGTGATAAAAAGATGCAAGCAAACAAGTCTTGAAACCACATGTTAGTTCCACGATCAAAAATATAAGCTGCTCACATCTGCGACATTAAAAGACAAAGTAACTAGTAACAGATCACAAATAGTTGTTTTATTGGCGTCTATTGCGCCTAAGTTATTTACCTACGTTTTTTGCTTGGTAAAGAGCAGTCAGGCAATGTGCACTTTCATTCACAACTGTAGGGGCTGTTTTCACAGTAAGCTAATTTTTATTTTACTGTAAGAATTCGAAGATAAAAAAAGTGTTCGTCATTCAAGTTACGAACACGTGAAACAAAATTCCACATTATGTACCAGGGTAACCAAAGCTCAGTTCTGCCTTCTTATTCCTAGAGTCATGCTTCTGTTTTTCTGGTCCATTTTCAGACCTCAACGATTTTGGCATCGCAATTCTTTAATGACTTACGCAAAAATACTGAAATTGTGTTAAAACATGAAATCTGTGCCACTTTTATCACCTTTTTGGAAATCGTAGCGAGCTGGATGAACTAGCCATTGACAATGGTGGTTTGATTACTTGAAGATGATCCATGTCATGTGTGATCAATACACCATTCGGCGGCTTTCCGTCTCCGATGACATCGTTGATCTCCCCGACTCTATTATGTTTTCCTATTGCCATATCAACTGACTTCAGCGTTGGTTATCAACATCCAATATCAAAATTTCAATCTGCTTCTGAATTAGAACATTCTTGCAGTAAAACACAGTAAATCGTGCGTTGCGTTAATTTTCTATACAAAAGAAATGATTCTCAGCAGTGACATCGATTGCGACCTGTGCTACGCTGAACTAATTTCACCCTGCAAACAGAAATGTTAAACCCACGCTACCAACCGATGGCCCTAGGAAGCGCGTCTTTCAGTCAACAGTAATCTGTTCACTGTAAATGAGATGAAATCTAGTTTATCCAACCTCACCTTGCTTCTGCTCGATAAGCGTGCAATTGCGGGCTTCATGGTATTAGCTCGAATGGTCGGAACGTATCACATTAAAAAATCATATCAGATAACGTCAATCACAGCGATTCTGGTTTGAAATATTTGCTTAGCGGCTAGAAACTTCACAAGCACTACTTTTTTGAAATACGTCAGAAGATATTTGCGTCAATGTGTTTGCGATATCTTTGTAACTGCGATTGTTTCTTTCCTGTACGTTTTGTCTAGTGATATTCAAAGCGTTTCACAGATTTACGATGACAGCAAGCTGTGCTTTGGGACAATAATTATTTTAAAATATTTCTAAAACCTTAAAGTTTGACACAAACTGTTTTCTAATACAAATGTTGCCTTATCTACAAGAATTACGAAAGTTGAAGATCAACACAGTATTCAAAACTGTTAAAGTTTTTCTTGTGCAATATTTGAAACGTCCTATTTCAAAATTTGTTAAAGTTTTTTGACCACCCATAAAATCTGTCTTTGTTAATCTCCCTGTTTCTGATAAACCCAAATATTAAGTTTGTGCTTATTACTAACTGTTATACACTATGAACATTTTGCTCATAGACCGATATTATTCCTTATTTTAACGCAGAGTGGCCAAAATACCTTGCACATTTTTTCAAGCACCACTTTTACCTCTGTGTGCAGCAGTAGAACGGCATGGCTGCTGCCTGTCACCTAAATTGCACTGTATCCGGCCCTGCAGTGGCCAGGCTTTCGCGAATTCGGCCCTCGGGTCAAAACGTTTGGTTACCCCTGTCTTAAAAGGGCATGTTCATAAAAAGAAAAAAATGATTAAATGTCGAATAGACATGTCCATACAGAGTGGAAAAATATCTATGTCTCACCACTCAACCTGACATGCAGGCTGCCTTATGTGCCGTTTTGAATGACTAACTGTCAAAGTTTGACCACAGTTTTAATAAAACAAACATGTAAGATAGCTACATTAAAATTACCCAATACTTCTCCCCAACGAAATGACGTAACCTGCTAGCTTCCGCAAACAATGAAGCTAACAACCAGATAAAAGTTTGCTACACATGGATCCTATATCAATTTTTCATGAAAAATCCGCAGCAAAGTTTGTTTGATTCAGCGAAGTTGCTTACCAGTAACCTAAGATCGTCTTGTAACATAAAGTGCCAAATGTTTGTAATTGGCTTTATCAGATGCTTTTCGTGATGCAAAGATAATAGTCATTCCATGTAGATATCAAGCAAAGCTGTACAAACCCATCTTTCTTACGCATTTTTTGCCTTCTGACCTCAGTTGAAAGAAACCCGGTCTGGTGGACTAGTTGTTACAGTTAGTCTCAGCTCAAGTCTGCTTGCAATCCATAGCGAATCAGGTAATATGTTCCGTAATTACGCCCAGCATGAAAAGTGTTGCTGAACTTTTTGTGCAAAGACTGTGAATCTAACATCTCACTTTGAGCTAATAAGTTGTGCTTAAGTTTACGAGTAATTTTCAACGTTAAAAATTTACACTAAATGTGACAATATGACTTGTATCTTTAGAATCTAACCGCTTAAGCAACCTCCCAATCAGTGTATTGAATGCTTTCCATCTCTAAATAAAGTTTCAATGCAAGCATTATGTATTGATAAAAAAGCTGTTTTGGTTGTAATATTTCACGGAAAAATAAAATTAAGGTCTTGGTTGAACTTTGAAACTACAATTGTCTCCACCCATACATGTGGAAAAATTGGGAAGATTCGGAAACAGTTTAAATTGTTTCACTAACCTATTTTTCGCGAGGTTTGTTTCTCACTGATATCAAGAATACCGTACCTTCCGGAAACATTCATACTTTACCATGAGCTTCTTGTGTGCAAACGTACCTCTTGCCCTAGTAGTCTACGAGTTGCTTTTCACACAAATAAATTTGACATGTAGTGTTTGTGCAATTGCACCAGGACCAAAATTGTCATTATCGCTACTGTAACAATGCCAAAGATAAGTGGTGTCTGGCAAAAACCGGATATAGACTAAACCTGGTGCCTAACTGGCTGCGTCATTTTGACCTCATACTACAATCTACTGATGGTATAAGCGACTGAAGGCATGGTGGATCGATGAGTAATAGACAGTGTTATCAGAACAATAACTATACACCTTAACACATGTGATTACGTCTTTGTGTTGATATTATTGATCGTATGTTTAACAGCCTTTGGGAATGAGCTTATGAATAAAACACGCTTTGCGACAAGGTAAAAAATACAGTCTTGACCATTACTGTTTTCTACAGCATTTCCCACGGACGCCCCAAAGAAACATATAAAACAACATTTCAAAGGTTTTATAGCTTTTGAAGTTCATTTTTATGACAACAAAGGAATTTCTTCCAAACGAAATAGGAACTTTGTTTTAAGGTGACAAACGGGGCAGCTTGATACTTTCAGGCGTTATTCATCATTTCCTAATGTATCATACTGTCTTTTCATTGGTTGTTTCTTGTGTTATACTAAGATTCCCAAAACTAATTCGCTCATTTCTTGATTTTTGTTGTGGCACTAATATCAAGCGTAAAAACAAAGACGATGGCTTTTACAAGGTAACTGACGAAGACTCTGGTCATAAACACCTAAAACTAAAGGCTTCGTTAAAATTTCGGAATGACTTGCACCAACTCAAAGACCACGCACACGTGCATTTACCTTTATACAGAAGCATCTGTAAAAATAGGTCTGACCTGTTACCGAACTAGCTATGCAAATGTTTTCGTTATGGGCAGTGCAACCACAGTCGCTACCACTGAAAAAGAACTTGCTTGAGCTCATGTTTTGAACAAGATCTATTGTTCACATTGAATTCACCGATCCAACGACGTATGTTATTACCAGAATAATTGCCAGTTATGTCCCCGGTGAGGAGTAATCCTAGTTTTCGTACATGAGACGAATTTGAACCCCCTAATTACTGCGCGCGGTTCTGCAGAGAAAAGAATACTGCACTGCAACACTTGATTCTAAATTGTTTAGCACACTTGCAGAAATCGTGTTCTACAATAGATTCATGTCTACTTTTTAAGATGAAGAAGCAGTTGTTTGTAGCTAAAAAATGCAATAAAGTTGCTGGAGTGCGGGGAGAGATATAGGAAAAAATGATGTATTTACAATTTTTCCTTACCTTTAAAATTTCGCTAATCGCTGGCTTAAATTAAGGTAATTTGGTGATCGCAAGTTTACACTCCAACAATTTGCCTGCTTTAAGGTTTGAAATTAATAAGTCTTTTTTATTCAAAGTCAATTATTGTTTTCTGAACCTAAATTAAAATTTGAAATCGCATCTGCATTTAGTCTTCTTCCAGTGAGCGTTGAGCATACTTAAGGACATCCGCATATCTCAAGCTTGCAGCTCCAGCAACATTTCATTGTCTGGTTTCAAAATCTTATAGGATTGGGTTCTGCAAAATACGTTCCCTTAAAAATGAAGAAGTCCTTATTACGCCCTGAATATTCAAGTATAAGAATAACAAACCAACCGCTGCATTTTTCTTTTCCACAACACTGTAAAATGTTATAGTGAAACAGGTGAACAAGTTTTGGCAACACAGTCATACCATTATTACTCATACTCACACTTTAAAGGAAAATGGACATGAAATACATTTTCTTGTTTAAAAATTCTCTGTTAAGTACTCGTTTGCGCCACATTGCTCTAAACGCCAAATTCGCTTAACTTTGTTCGCACAGCTCGACTCACCAAATCTAGCACATTCTACTCACCTGCTGGATGCTGCCTGCTTTTTCATTTTAGTAATTTATGCATGCAGAAAGAGGAAAAGAAGAAAACTGCAAATTCTCGCTTGCTGTCGGCATTTGAACGAAAGCACGTTATACACACACAGTTTAACTAGGAACTCTTGCTGTTTCAAAAAAGCTACCTGTGTCAACGATAATGTGCCAGTGTTAGACTTAGACTAGGTCGTGCCTGTCAATCAACTTGACGAAGTGGAGTGTTGACAGTAAGGCTTACATCAAAATGATGCCATCGAATTGCGTGCTTGCAGTATTACAGGGTGCCATCTTTTATTGACACCCCTATCATTATGATTGCAGTGCATAGGTGGGAATATGTCATTTCTGCCCTGACCCACAAAGCAGAAAACTGGAAAATGCGTAGTGAAAACTTTCAAACAGATTTTACTAAGTTTCAAAGCTGGTTGAAGTACGACTAATAAATAATTTTTATTCACTTCCTAGTAAGTTTTCAATATAAGATTCATTTCGACAGTCAGCACCACATATGGCATATAGGTGTTACTTTGGAGGTTTGCAATAAAAGTTTGCATTACGTAGATAATCATGTCTCAGATTTGTGAGTCTTTTTATTAGTTTGTAATGCCTCTTTAGTAAACGGATGAGCTTGCGACCTGATAATACGAGTTTTTTACGGAGGACATTAATTGCCTCAAAATTTTTAAAATGGATAAATTTTTTTAAGCCCAAAATATATGTTTTTTTTACTATTTGTCTTTCAGTACAAGGGAATAGTTACATGCTGTAAAAATATGTAGCTATTAATGTTCACTATCAACCAGCTTTCGAAACTACATGATCAGACAAAAACATTTATCATATTTCAAATATCAGCTGAAATCAACACAAATTGTTTATAATAATTTTGTTATGCAGTTAAAAATGTGAATTTGACGAAGTTGCGTCCCTTTGATTGTGATGAAAGTTTTGCTGCACAACGTCCGCTGACATTTATAGCTTCTACAACGAACTCACGGTTTGAGTCTATAAATACAATTTTATAATTGCAATGACGTTTTGCCTTTTTTATATAGGTAACGCATTCTTTCCATGCCTGTAATTTTAGATGTAACGTAATAGAAAAACATTCAATACTTTCAGTTTCTAATAATTTGTTCATGTTTTGCTGTAGTCGCGCATTTGCTTGATCAGCCAGAAAATGTTTAAACGTTTCCTGTGACATTTGTTATAAGATCATTTTTTTGCAGTAAAGTTGCTGTCAGATCCAATGGGAATCATCTCGTGGAAAGGAATGTCAAAACTTAAGCGCGGTTTCTCTACAAGCTACAGGACAACATCGGCCAAACCCAGTCTACTGTGGGCTACAAAGCGCAAGTTTCTTCCTGTAGTTTTTCATTTTGTTTATCCACAGAGACTGCAGTAAAAAATCAATCTGCATGGCTTGAAAATAATAAAATCAATCTGCATGGCTTGAAATTTATCACTTTTAATGTATTTTCCTCAGGTACCTTGGCGCTAATTCGGTCGTTTTAATATTTACGGCGACTTGATCAAGTCGAGTGAAATCTCAAAAATTTCATTTTTCGTTAATTGCGTGTTGTTATCGAGCAAGCTTTTAATCTGGCCCAATCCGCAGAGGGTTTGTGGATCGTTTGAGTGTAAACTTTCGTTTTTTGTCAGACAGATATTTCACCAGTTTGGCTGATCAAGAAACAGTGACATGCAGGAGGAAACTGGCGGTGCAATGCTGCAGGCGTCACAGTTTCGGGCGCTCCGGAAGACTGAAACACTAATCTGTGAAAATCTTACAGATTTGTTTGTATGACTGCCCATTAAACAATATATCCCCTGCTTGTAGAGCACTTTTTATATCTACAAAAAATGCTCTGGAGATTTTGCAATGTTTGTATGTATGCTGCTTGATGATGAACAGAGTATCAGCTATTAAACGCAGTGCTACGACTTTTACGTTACAGAAGGTAAACATTTCGTTATCCGATGCAAAAGCACATTTGTTTTGCATTACTTCATAGCTAATGCAGCAGTCAAGTGTGCAGAAATCTAAATTACTCCCTGCTGAAGTACTGGCAATTGCGTGTCATCTCTCATAGAAAACGGACTGCCTGCAAGTAGCCATACAGGTAACGGTAGAATTTGTAGGTATACATCAACTATGTCCAACCTAAATGTCCTACTGAGCCAAAAATTATGTCACTATCTTGACCAGGGCCGCACATCGAATGACATATTATTGAGGGCCGCACATTGAATGGCTTACTTTGATCGTAGCAAACTAAATTTAGCTTAAGCTAATGTACTGAAAGTATCAGAATCTTAACTGCAGTGACAACAGACATGATAAAGTGGCACTGAGGACCACCTGCAGAAAAAATGTCAAATTCAAGATTATCAAAACAAGGATTAGTTGTCATTTGTAGGATACTTTTACTACAGCCAAAGCCTAAACTGGGCCGCACAAAACCCTCGACTGGGGCGCATGCAGCCCTCGGGCCGCGAGTTGGACATAGCTGGTCTACATGCAGTAAATTTTGATTTCTAAGTGAAAATTTGCTAACGGTTAGCACACGGGAATTGGGTAGCCGAAATAGTCTTTGGCTCCGGGTGAAAGTTTACCTCGGTATAACACTTGTCCTCGGTTGGGCATGCGTTTTCCTAGCCAATGTTCCTAAGTTTTATTTCCTTCTCTTGCGAACCCCTAATATGAATACTGCTGTAGACTCATTTTAAAGTACAGACACCCTCACGGTATGAAAGCAACTTTGTGTGCACCTGCAAAAACCACATTTGGTGTGGTGTACAATACACTAAATTTCAAGCATGTTATTCTCACTAGCAACAACTTGAGTTGCTGTAGTGGTCCTACCTGTCTATGTCCTAAACATCACAACTCACAGAGAAGTAACATCATCACGTGCATGCAACTGGTCTGACGCTGCAGTGAATGAAATTATAGTACTGTCACTTCATACGCCTCGTTTTACCTCAAAACTGTTTGTCAACAATTTTCTCTTGTAATCTGTTGAAAAAACTGCGTTTAAGAAAACCAATTTTATTTTAAATAATGAAGTTAGTTTTGCACATTTTTAAAATCGTTCAATTTTCTGTGCGCTTAGGAAGTATAGGCCTATGCATAAACTTGAACTCCATGTATGAAACATAAAGATGTAGCGCGTTCGCGCAACGCGCATGTGTAGAAAGTTGGAGTGCGACTGATTAGCGGTTTTCAATAACAGCTGATCCCATTGATTTTTGCTTAGGCTTTCGGTTTTTGAGTTCTTTTGCCCGAAAATCACCATATTGTTGAAAAGATTTTTAGATGCCTTGAAAGTTCGTATTAGCATGGTTGAGAAAGTCCAGGAATTACGAATGGCTGGTTTGACATGAAACATTTATTAGATGTGCTTTGCAAGGCAAGACCCGTCACAGGCATGTCGGAAAAATTGCAAACGTCCCACTCAAAATCTGCCATTCAAATACGATAGTTTTCCGAGGGTGCCATTGAGATAGGGTCCAACGGCAGCTAACCCATTCATCAAATATTCCCGCAAGCATTACTGCCTTTACAATTTTCGCAGTTGTTACATGTGAATGGTGACAAATCGATAAGTTACAAAATGTAGGTCTGCCTAGAGATTCCCCTAATTATTTTTATTAATTCACAACGTTCCCAGAATTTGACAAAGGAGTTCATTGCATGCTTTTAATTCCTTTTTTAGCACTGTGTTGAAAAATATCTGATGGAACGAAATTGCAACGAACCAAATTAGATAACCAGTATCATAACATTCTCTGTCAATTCGTTACAAATAAGTTGCTAGAATGTATTTTCCTTTTAGTGCTGCATCTTTGAAAGATTGCACTGTTGCTTGCCGAGTATTGAATTTCTACGACGCAATGTTTGATGATGCTAAGCGTAAATAAATCGTTTTATCTCACTCACTGCGTTATGTTTTTTCCACCGGATGCTGCCTGGCAGCAACTCAGTTAATAATGGAGAAACGCGTAACACGCTCGTCTAATGGGAGTTAATGGAGAAACTCGCACACGCTCGTCTAACGGTTGACAGGCAGGCGTAAATGGATTGATCGCAGCTTTTCAACAGGTCCCTGGTTCACAGGCCGCCTTTGTATCGAACACTGTCCCAAACGGCTCATTTTTAACCTGTCGCTGCACCGTACTTTGGTTAAGCGTTACTCTTTGAAACGATCGCTAACAACAGAGGCAGTAAGGAAAACGTTGAGTGGAAGGTGTGCATAACATACTGAAGAAAAAACTCTTATAAATTACATTAACCGCATTTCTCAAGAATTATTTAATTTTCAAAAGTTTTGCTTATTTACTCGAAATGTTTCAAGATACATGTATCGATATCAAAAATATTAGTGTTTTTTCTGATATGACATCAACGCTGTACGTTTTGACAGAAATGTTTTTGACAGAAAAGCTGGATATTTTGGCAAACATAAAAAACACTATGGTACCTAACCGAAAATGTGAAAAAAAGGCGGTTGAATCAGGAAAAAAGTTGCACAGAAACTTCAAAAAGTCATGCAAAATTGGTACAAATTGACAAAAAATGTGATTAAAAACAATGTATGACAGTGACACCTATGCATGAAAGAGTTTTTGTTGCTCATGTTAATTTTTTAGGTGAGTAACACAGCTTCTGGCTGACGATCAAGTTTGTCTTCTCTTAAGTTCAGTAGCAACAGAAAGGAACGTACCTACAAGCACAAAATTCAAGACTAGACAGTCAAATCGATTTTGTCTCACCAAACACTGAGTCATATTGCTAAAATATTTCTTGAGTTTATTTTATTGCTTCAGTTGTCAATTGATTCCCTTACAGGGAGTCTTCCTTTCGTTCTACTCTATGCTTGTTGCAAGTTAATGCTAGTTGAACTATGAATTCTCATAATTCTGAAAGAAGCGAATCTGACGTGGCGCACAGTACAGCACTCTCCTTTGAAGTGACTGTTAAGGTTACCTAAATATTGCAAGTGATTCGCTATCGAGCAACTAAACACAAATTACATTACAATAAAACGGAGGTGCAGCTTGTACTGCCTTCATAAAATGAACTTGAGAAATAATGTGTGATGCGAAACAGGTTACACGACCGATAACCGATATTATGGTTCTTATATTTTGCTTTAGAGCTTTTATGAATCCCCTTTCGTCGATCCACAATAAACTGATCAAAGCTCCAAATGGACGGCATTAGTAGGTTGAACAAAAACTCTCAATTATCTGAAGACTTTAACGCCCACGCCGGCCACTATAGTGGCCGGCAAACATCTGAGCGACCATGACGTCTGAACAGATTGAGCTAGAGAGTCACCAAAGGTATCATTGGATCCATAAGACAGTACGGCACATTTTGAGGTAGTCGCGCCCATCTGTGACGTCGTTTCACGGGAAAAAAAAAACTTTTTTTGCGTAAGCTAGGAAAAATCAGTTGCGTCCACTCAAGTAGCCATATAGCTCAAACCAAACACGTTGGAAACACTTTCTAAAAAAATGTTTGTAAAGACCTTACCTTTGCAATGATGACCAAAAAAGTTGAAAATTCTTTTGGTGGGGGGTCCAAGGGGGCAAAAGTCACGGATTTCGGGGGCATTTTGAGGTTCAAGCCACTTTTATGCCAGCCAGCACCCACCAACCCCACCAAAGTTGCAAAAAAGGTGAAGTTGGGTGTTTTACAACATCCCACCAATTTTCAAGCCAAAATATTAACAGTAATTTTTTTTGTGTGAAAAAATCGCAATATCCGCTAGGTGGCTGAGCAATTTTCAGTGTCTATTTTTGGCCATAGCCCCCAATCCCTTAGGCTAGCAAGCTAATGAAGGTCTATAAAGCTTCAGAATAGCTCCTAGAATATTTTAAGACACACACCAAGCCATTACCACCTGTATTTTATTCTCTGGACTACAAAACTTGATCTAGAAGTCTATTTTCTTAACCTACACTTTTGTACCCCCTAATTTCTCTCCCCAAAACGGCTCCATCCGATTTTTTTGAAACGATCCTGTTTTTGAATATTCTGGCGGTCGGCGAAGCGCAACAACCGGATCGGAAAGGCTAAACGGGATGCAAAGGAACGTGTTTTTGGATTTTTTCTGAATTTTGCCAAAAATTTAGTACGGCAAATGCACAAATACAGATTTTTCTCAAAATTTTCAAATTAAAGGTATGTTTTTGTCATTCTCATTCGATTTCGTGTTGTCTCGTGCATCAAGCGACGTTTTCACTGGCTCTATCCCGATCCGTTCAGGAGTTATGGCTGATCAAAGGTTTGCCGGCCACCACAGTGGCCGGCGCGGACGTTAAAGGGTTCAACTTGTAAACTCCCAAAATCCTAAAAGTTTGTTTAAAATATTCATGGTACATGCAATAAAAATTCAAACGAAATGCTCCTTGTGGAAAGAGTGTATTGGCCAAAACTGAGTACCTATTTTGATATTAGTATCTTTAAAAAATGCTCTCGATACAGTTTTATTGTTAGTAATACTTCCAAGAGTATAGTTTTATGTTTTAAGTGAAGTCTGAAGTGCAGTGGCATGACTGGAGGAGGTTTAAGCCAGGATGGGAAAACGTAGCTGATGGTGGCCCACTAGTCAACATTCCGAAGAATATTTGAGAAATGAGAGTGAATCCGGATGCGGATGTCTATATTAAACCCGTAACCACCGGAAAACACTTCGAAAAACGCAAAAACAGCAACCTACTGAAAACCAACAGAAGACCAAATACTGAAATATAAGCTAAGTGGGGTCCCAGGTTTTACATTTGGCTTGCCAGGGAGGCTCCTTCCCACCCCTTGGAAAGCTAGCCTAAATGTGAAAACTGGGCTGTTGGTTCTAGCATAGCATGTCTCACGTTATCTCATGAGAATATTCATTTCATATGCTTAAAAATATACGGGAGAAAAGTTATGCTCAGCTGATTACAGCTTGTTAAAAGAATGCAGCAGATAATGGCAATCCGATCACCGAACAACAAGACATCACTTACTGTACTTGTTGCATCAGATTTGTAAAAGGGCCTCATTTTGACGCCCGAACCCGGCCCGAATCCGGCCCGAGCCGAAATAACAAGCCCGAACTCGGCCTGATTTGTTTTTAAAGCCCGATTTAACCCGAAAAGCCAAATTTACCGTGAGAGTCAAGATATGCGCAACTGCGGTGTATCAAAAAACGTATTGTGAGGGTGTAGCTGCAGGTACACGGTTTTATCACACCTAAAACAGCAATCACCTTGACCAAAACATTAACTTAAACAAGCACATACTCAGCTTGTTAGTCATTGCTAATAGTAATACTGCGGTATGTAATGTTTCTCAACATAAAAAAAACTATCACGAAACTGCAGTAACCACGATGGTGCTATAGGCATAAAAGGAACTATTTAGGATAGCGCTGTAGGCATGAAAATCCAGATTGTAGGCAATCGCTTCTCAACACAAGCGAAGAAATGCGTGAGTGATTGACATTTTCGACACAATGCCATCGCCTGCTAATTTCCTCATGGCTGCCCCCTTCTAAAAAAGACTGTAAGACTAATCCGAGCAGAGAACGAAAGAACGCAGCTGTGTCAGCAAATTGAATTAGCAGAAGAAAAACACAATCACTTCACTCACAGAAGTCACCGCAGTGAACAGAACAAATGCACTTCAAGAAAGAAAAAAATTGTTACTTCGAATGGTATAAAAAATCTGTGTACGCAGACCCGAAATCGGCCCTAAACATTTTGACAAACTTAATCCCGAACCCGGCCCGAGTTACAACTCTGTGTTACATGCTGAACATCAATACGAGTTCTTGGCAAGAGCGTAGGGTTGCTTTGCAAATGCGCAACCATCAACAATGAAAATCGCAATCACAACGGCACCACTGAGAGGATGAGCATGCGAGTCTGGACCTCTGTTTCAAAACAGTAAGTTTGTGCTTAGAAATTTCAATACGAACAAATTCGTTTGACATTTACGTTTTTCATACAGCTGAAAAATACCTAAAAGAAATAAGATCCGTAGGTAGTATAGCGGTATATGTTGTAGTTGCCTAATTTCTTGTTTCTAAAGGGTTTTATCTCCAGTATTCAATCACAATAAAACTGTTAACACTGACGAGAAAACGATAATATTACGCCTGAAATTTTGAAAACGCTCTGAGTTTTGAGTGGAAATAGTTTCACCCTAACCCAGAAATTTGCTGTACTCGCAACTGCCTAACATTAATGTAACACAAAAATTTTATCCAAGGGCGCAGCATGCTTAAGCGGGAAAACATCGAACTGGCAACTTCCCAATTTGCAATTTTCTGTTTCTCCAACGCACCACCTTGCGAGACGCCATTCGACAATATAACAGGTTCCAAATGTTGTGTTTAAGAGAAAGAATCGTCGTCTATTTCAAAGATTCCAGAAATATTCAGCAGATTTATCACCGAGTTGAGTGTTCAAGATATCTACACTATTCTTCGGCATCATGCACCACATTTTGCAAGCACGAGAATGGACTTGCATTGCACCTCTTTCAAAAACTGTTGATAATGAGTTAAATGTGTTTATTTCTTGTTCAAAATACCACGATCTTTTAGAAACTCATTGTCATGTCCCAAACAAAAGTGGTCATTACTTGAATGAAGTAACGCTTCATGCGAAGCTTACATAAGCCGCGAATGTCTCCCGCCACCATCCAAACTTTCATGAAATATGATATCCGTAGTTCTAACTTTCCAATTCCTTACCTATTCCCAATGAGAAAGATGGCCTCGGTTTGGAAATTTGCATCACATTGTGGTTTGATCCATGCTTAGAAACACTTTGACTAAGAAGTTGTTAAAGCTTACCTGAGCCCTAAAGCACTCGACCAAAGAGAGCTCTCAATGGCTTTCGTGCCACTGGGGATGTTATACTTAGCAGAGTTGGGCGGAATCAATTTTTCAGACTCCGACTCCGCCCCTGTTCCAAAATTTTTTAATCCGGATCCGGGTCCGGGTGGGAAAATTTTTCAAATTTGAGGATCCGAATCCTGTTCAAACTCCGGTTACTATCGATCCATCCGAAACTTACACATGGTTTTACTTCAGAAATGACCACGCAGTCTCCTGATGCTGCCAAAATTGAAAATTGACTTCGGATCCAGGTCCGTTTTTTCACAGATTTTTCACTCTGGGTTCGGCATGGGTTCCGAAAGAAAATCACAGAATCCTGCCGGAGTCAATTCCTGCACTCCGGATTCATGGCCACCTCTGATCAAAGGTGGGACGGGATCCGGAGTGCAGGAGTCGACTCCGGCAGGATTCTGCGTTTAACTTTCGGACCCGGAGTCAAAAATTTGTGAAAAATCGGACCCGGATCCGGAGACAATTTTCAATCTCGTCAGTAGCAGGAGTCTGTCTGGTCATTTCTCAAGTAAAAACATGGGTAAATTACGGTTGGATCGATGATTGTAGCCGGAGTCTGAACAGGACACGGCTTCTCAAATTTGAAAAATTGCTGGACCCGGATCCGGATTCAAAAATGTTGGAACAGTAGCGGAGTCGGAGTCTGAAAAAGTGACTCCGGCCACTTCTGCCTCTGATACTTAGCGCGCCGCATGTAGCAGCCGCCGCTTTAGGTTTTACTTTGTACTTTTGTATTCAAAAGCGTGCTACCCACATATACGTACTCATGTAATTGTTTCCCTGATAACAGGGCGAAATAAGTTAAACATTGATGCATAGAAAGTGAGACACCAACAGTCGCAGGCAATTCCTTTAAAGGATAAAGTGATGTTGTAGCTGAAAATGATTTCAGTGAGCGTGTTACTAGACCAGTTGTTTTAGGTTTAAAAAACATTTTCAGACAAAAATGTATATAGTCAATTGCAAAATACTGCAATAATCTCAGATCGAAAATGTCTTCGGTACGCGGTTGGTATGTATGAGTCCATAGTCCGTGATAAAACCATTATGCTTTTTGTTATACTGTAATCCATTGTGTTTGATTTTTGAAAAAACTTTTCTACATCATTTGAAAAAGGTTAGCTCACTTAACAGAACAAGCAACTAATAAGAGTGTAAAATTTCAAGAAATTTTAACTCTCCGATATGAGGCTGGTGAGAGCTTTACTTAAAGTTTGACAAAATCAATATCATCGCTTCTGCATTGTCTCTGGGGACAAGAATTCATGATTTATTGATGTCAATAAGAGCATTGCGGGTACAAGCGGGTTCAGGTCAAACTTCTTTATTGGTACCAAATTTCTAACAACCCATTACCGTCTGCGATTGATGAACGATCGCTCATGCATCAGCGATTGCGTTTTCTGCATTCCAGTCATCGCTTGAGTTTTTTGCATCCCACGCAGAAGAGTCTCTGAGTCCATCATGCTGCTTGGGCTTGTCATCCGCGAATTGAACTGACCGATGCAACATGTCATCAGATACTTTCAGCTATTGCAAAAACTTCAAAAGTAGGATGTTAACTAAACACAAAACGCACTGTTTAAACGCTTTGCAGTGCTGATTTCAAGATATTTCGCACTTCGCAAATATCGAGCATGAAAGTGCTTCGTGAAAAAATTAGTCTTTTTCGCTAGCTTCTCTGTCTAGTCGTCACTTCTCAATGTCCTATTCCCCTGCACTTTCCGATGAAAAACTGAGTTTTCTAGTGTGTAGGCTATACTGTGAATAAAACGCTATGGAAGCAGCTCACACACTATCTCAACTGCAAGCCAGATCACAGTTGTACAAACTAACTGTGCGGGTCAAAACATGAAGCGGCATCCTCCCCAGAGAGAGGCTGATTATATCGATCACGCAATTTCATTAAAGGTGCTCGATTGCTTTGCCACAGCCTATGTCCTGTGGAGCGAGCAGTATACATTCGACATGCTTCTACAGGAAAAAGTATGGCTTGGAAATTTGACCCTACCACACTACGAACGTTATTTCTATTGCATCTGGCATCATAGGCATAGCTAGGGGGCTATGCCACCTCCAAAATTTCTAGCATACCTTGTCGTTTTGTGCTTCCAGAAGCGGTGTCCCTAATAAAATACCGTTGCTTGCTTAAAGTCAAATATTTGGCCCCTCCCAAAATTTTGGGCTGGCTACGGCACTTTCTGGCATTCATCACGCATCGTGGGTGTAACTCTCTTCCTTTGTCCAAAAACAACCTTCTTCCTTTTTTCATTGAATTTTCAAACAGTTAGAAATATATCACACAACACCAACCAGAAATATCCAACAGGTTCTGATTCTCACGAGTTATTTGCAAAAGAGCTATCGTTTTGATCTCGAAATAGCACCTAACTAGTGATAAGCCTAGTCCAGTTTTGATCCTGTTCTTTTAAAGGGGTGGCCGGATTTACCCCCTTTCTGACATGATTAGCTTCATCCCATTTCTCCATCTTGTTCCATTAAGGGCGTAAATTTCTCTAATTGCCACTTTGAATAGTTAATGTCTACAAATCTAGCTCCCCTCTGCCGTATCTGACCTTTCAATTTTATTTTGGCCTAAAAACTTTAAAACAACGCCCTGATTCGTCTAATTTTAACAAAGTTTACCATGCTTGGCGGACTGCAGCCCTTCATACATCCGGTCTCATATGCCAATGCTCCCAACTCAGGTTGAAAGATGTTTAAAAGAACATTTTTCAGTTTTTCAAGTTTTTTTGTGTAACAAGACTGGACTGAAACAAAAGCTACCGAGTGCAAAAGCACTGCTGAGTGCACTACCTGCGGAAAAGTTGTGTGGACTGTGGAGAATTAAAGCTTCAATATTAAGGTCATTCTGCCTCTCTTTACATTTAAGTGTATGCACAACACCTGCATGAAAACTTTAAAAACCATACACTTTTGCACGACAACGGGTGTGTTTTTCAGACGGCAATGAATTACCGTTTTCTAAATACCGTCCACTGTTCCACGCCTGCTCTGCTAATGCCAAATCATTTGACTCTCTTTATAGAACGTCATTCGCAGCTTTCAAGCTTGCTTGTGTCAGTTCATTTTGTGCAATTCTCGAGGGATTATATACGAGAAATTGATATCCGCAGAGATGCCAAGCTCAAATTTAGACAATTCCACTAGTGTGCAATACAGTAGGTTCCAGAAGTGGGCAAACTGTGTTGCAGATCTATGGAACTAGGGCCTGAATATTTGAAAACAAAAAAAACTGCTTTTTAATGGTTCGATAATTTTCCACTTTTTTATTGTTGACTTCATTCAAAGGAGCTTTCCGTTTGCACAAACTGATTTTGTCATCTTGACGACTAAGAAAGATTTCTTGCATCGCGCTTTATTGTTCTTATTTATAAGACGTAAAGCTGTATTTTTGCTGCAACAAACAAGCCAATTAACATCGCAATGCAAATAGGGCAAGGCCAGGTGACCTCGCGAATTGTCACCACCGGTCAGAATTTTCTACTTTGATCACTTCACAATTGAAAATTAAATTGATGCCAGAATGAACAGTGAGGCAATTCGAAGGCATAACTAACGGAAGAGAGTCCTTTGATCGACGCGGACGTTATTAGAAGAGCGACTAAGTTACATCGCAAGTGTTTTTCAGTTCTACGAACCTGAAACGCACATAGGTTCGCCGGAAAGTTTTAGGCCGCAGACCAATCATCAAACGCAATGTCTTCATGTAACAAAGCTTACGCTACGGTTCAGAACGTTCAAAACAACGTCTCGAAGTTCACTTTGCACAGATTGACTTACATAGTTCCATTACTTTCACCAACAAATATTTAACAAGCTCCATAATATATTACATAAATGTGGATGGGCGTCACAGCAACTGCAGCCAGCAAAGACCAAGTCATGTGTTCTCATAGTTTGGAACTAGACAGACAACCTATCGGACTTGGTACATAAGGCCCTGTGGCAGCAATTGAACTCCCAGGCAACAAACAGGTGATCCAGGGAATGGAAAATTGGTGAAAATGTCCTCATTCAAGCGAACACGGCGCCCCTTGAAATGAGCCTTTTTTCAAAATGCTACCCCTCACCAACAGATAAAATCATTTCTTTTTGTTCTACATTTTGTGTACTCTGGTCATTGCCCCCTCTTTTGCGAATGCCTTCACCACAAAATCTAGTTATAAATCCGCCACTGACTGTAATTGAATTTAAAGGGGGCACCTGACATTATTTTACTCTAGTGTTTAATCCATGCCGTATTAATTTCAGTGGCCAACATACCTACCTTTCTGACTAACGTTTATGATCAGAAAATATGATGTCCAAAGCTATCTACAATGCGAAAAATGGTGTTCGATCTACACGGAGAAAATTCAAGATAAACGCAGTGACTTTACCAAACGGTTAACTAAAAGAAACGAAGCACACTAAATTTCGACGCTATTTATGAGAGCTCAACCTGCAAAAAATATTTGATCTGGTAAAGGTTTAAAAGCGACAGAAAACTGTGTTTAAAAATACTTCTTATTTGTGAAGAACCTCAACTAAAATACTTTTTTCACTATTTCAGTTATTTTACCTGATGTGTTATGCTCGTCCTTAAAATTATGATTTCGGAATGTTATCCTTCATAGGCGTTCGGGTCGGGGGCAGAGGGGCAATTGCCTCCTAGATTCAGGCAAGATTCAACAAAATTCGGACAAAATTACCCGATATGTTTGTGCAATTTGCTGAAGCAGAATCATCGTCCTGAGAAACTGTCCTAATCATTTCCCTTCAAGTGGCGTAAAAATTCCGGCAAATCGAAAAATTTCCCTCCCCAAAGCCAAAGCTCCCGTACGCTTATGTGGTCCTTTACTCTTAAAAGTTTGTCCGTCCCTGCGATAGACTATTTCCAATTAACAGCTAGATTTTACCGATTGGCTATGAAGATAGAAAGATATCCATGACTTTAACCAAGTCCCATGAAATTCAACTGGGGAAAGACTTTGTGTATTGACAAAGTAAATACGCTTCCCTTGCACAATATTTCCCTGTTTTAAATACCCCTTTATGTTTATAAACAGTTTCCTGCTAAGCTTATACAGAACTCGTATTTATAAACACCTTGTTGCATTTGTTACAAAGCGGCATCTAGTTAGACCTTGCTGCTTGTAGTCTTTCCACAGTAAACAGCCAGCGAGCATCTACACGCAAGCAAGCTGAATACCGCAAACAGCATGCTTCGTAGCATTGCCTAAGAAAAACTTAACATGTACTCACAGTCAGGGTTATAGTGCTTAAGTGTGGGAACGCACCCAAAAAACTAGCCATTTTCAAGTAAAAGAACGGGTGAAACGAATTGTGGAACGCAGCCTAAAAACTAAACATTTTCAGTCATTACACAATTACGTTAGTATTCTACGCAAGAGATAGCTTGTCGTTTATTTATTTATGCGACGTCTGGATCTGCACACAGGAAATCTGAGTAAAAACACACGCCTTCAATGAAAGTAGTGTGGGAACGCCGTTTCCGCGCATTCCCACTCACTACACCCCTGCTTACAGCAACCTCAGCTAAATTGAAAATACTACTTATTTATCTGGAATATCGTAAATATTAGGTCATTTTTCGTGCCGGACATACAAGAATAGTTTTGAAAACTGCCAAGTCTGTTGTACTGTTTCTTGTAAACATAAACTACACCTTGCAATCTAATAAAAAGAACTTTTTTATGAGGAAAAAACGAAATTCCGAGCAAAAATCAAAAAAGATTATCATTGGAAACTTTGCCACTTCCACGATTCCAACTTGCATTGCAGCGCATGTAGTGCTGTTTCAGTGCCATCATGCTTCGAATATTGCACGATAACAAACTTTTTGCCCGGATTGCCATGGGCCTAAAGATTGCAAAAATAAAAAGGTCCGTGCCTGCAGAATAAATGTTGATCTACAACCTACGTCAACTGGAAAGAGTTAATGGAAACTTTGTTCCAATGAGCTTTTCTACAAGAGTATTGCCATGTAGAGTCTGCTAGGACAGACTCAGTTACCTGTCGCTATATCTCATACACCGAGAAAAATCTGATGCTGATATTGTAAACATTCTTTGCGGCTGGAATATCTCAAGCAATCTTTATATGCTACCTTTTTTCTACTAAAAAATATAGGTTTGCACTATCACTTTCATGCAGGTTTCAAACAGACATGTGGCAACAGACACCAACGTTTCAGGGATATCTTCAGAGAAAGTACACCTCGTTATGCGAAAACGGTTGTGGTTTCTCTTTCTGAAAGTTGCAGATCATCCAACTTGTACTGGTTATTGATAACCTATCTCGTCCTTTTTGGCATGCCTACTAAAAAATCTCCATAAGAATGATTTAAATATTAGAACATTTGGCCAATTCTTGCATAGGTTACCATCCATCATTGACCTTGATGAATCAGTAGGCTATTGTTGAAGAGTTACATTTGGAAATCGGCAACAACGCTTATTTTGTGTGCGTGGTTAACACAATCATGTGCTTCAGACTTCTGGACTGCAGATGACACCACGCTTGCTAGCACCTTTTCTAAGCGCAAGACAACTCGTTTGATATATGGGTTGTTGAAATATTAATAAACGAAAGGTCACTTAGACTGGTTGAAGCTTTGAAGTTAAAGTGCAAGAGTGCTCCTTGCATTATTCAAGACTGTTTTTGTATCGACGCAACAGTTTAATCGATAAAAAAAGCCTAAACAAAACTATCGGCTCACAATCTGCAAATGCCACCTTGCACATGCCAACTCTTTCCATTAAAGTGGACCAACCAAAGATGCAGCCAACAGCCGGCATGATGCAACTTGCAAGGGATTGCCGGTTGTTTTGTTTTGGGGAGCGCAGACGTTGCTAGCAAACAAATCTGAAATGTGTTTACCATCTATTGCGCCTCAGGTTTGACGTATATCACTCATAAAGAGGCACGTGTCAAAATAATTACTTTAATTTTAAAGTTGGTTATAGCGATTCATTGCCATGTTGTATCTGCGCAGGGGCGTAACGAGGTTATATGGCCCCCGGGGCAAAAAACAAATTCGGCGCCCCGCTGGTCGAACCGGCGCCCGCATGGTCGACGTTTGGCGTCCCTATGGTCAAATCTGAGTTCTTTCTAAGGCAAATTTACTGTAATGAAGAAAGTACTTGTGACATTGTTGGGACTTTTCGGCGCCTCCAGCAGTAATTCGGCGCCCCTGCAGTGATTCAGCGCCCCTATAGTGAATTGGCGCCCGGGGAATTGTGCCCCCCTTGCCCCCTCGTTACGCCCCTGTATCTGCGTCACTGGAATTTACCAGAAGCATTGCTGGAATTCTAGGAATTTTCGAGGATATCCATCCATCTTTTTAGGTACAAAGAATTCATGAAACAACTGAGTAGACGGAAAGGAAAATTTTTGGTTTTAACGGATTACGTTTCGGTATTACAAAAAACTAAGCACGAAGTCGAGCAATGAAAGTGAAGGATCTTTTCCAATTGTCTTCTGCTTACTGAGGAATCTCGCGTCGTGAGTGATGAAGACCATTTTCAAGCAAAACCAAAATGTCATTATCAATTCCATTTTTGATTGTACCATATAAGCTATAGGTTTTCGAATTGTGGATCTGAATCAATCGCACATACTGCGTGGTCAGCAAGGTATTTTTCAAAAATAAATTTTTGTGAAGAAATTTTCTTTTAGTTGTAAAAATCTAAACGCGAGTAAACACGTTTCATGAAATATTCAGTATTCCCGGCGGTTGACTATATTGTAGTTTATCTGGGAGGCTTTGGTTTGCTGCTTTGAAACCATTTTAACAACAAGATGAACACAAGGACAATGAAATCGTTTCTTTTCATACATTTCAAACTACAAAAGACCCTTGCTGTTTTATAAACAATCTTGAAGTTGAAAAGTTCTAACATAACTATATAATTAATGGGGTTGGATGACTAGAGATGACCGCAATGGTCTTTCACCAACCCTGAGTGACACAGTGACAATCTTTGTTAACATTGTTAATTCTCTTGCCATTGTGCTTTCATTTATTCTTATTTTCACTGACAATTGGTTCTTTTTTGCATGGTGGTTTTTGTATTATTCCTGTTTATTAACTGAGCAATATGAAACAAGAACCAATGATATTTCTTAATTACAATATATTGTCTCCCATAATGAGCCAAAATATGCAAGCATTCCACAAGTTCGCATATATAGAAAAACCAAGAGTTTCACGTGAATATTTTCATGACAAAATTGGAAAATTTCGAATCTTGTAGTGCATCTATTAACAGATCTCCGGCTTCTAAGTGGTAATTGCTATTTTTGTAGCAAATCATTATACGTCGCCTCTACTAACGTCCTAGCGTCTTAACTTTATAAACATGTCTGAGGAAATTTTAATGTAGTAATTCAGATTTGTATTTAGAACTAAACCGATTTGAATTTGTTTCGACTTTCGTTTGATTTTTAACGCTGTACTGCAACAAAATGAGTAGACTACCACTGCTAAACCATTATGAGAGATAAAGTATCTAGTCACGTAAAGATTTGCTGGTAAAATATTTTAGGAAAAGGTAAAGCGCAAAATCCGTAATAAAATCACATGCAACATTAGTAACGGTATCAAATTACTGGCCTATTGGTCTCAGTAGACGTGCTAAAAAATGTTGAAAACGCCTAACAACAATCAACAGTAAATATGGAATTTTCCCGCCATTGGCCAGCCTGCTCGTTTCTAAGTTTTCTTGCTTCTGTCTCGCTCTTATCACGTGTCAAGTGACCAAGATATCTGAACGCGAAATTTACCGTTCAATCTCATGGTCGCAGTCTCGAACTAGAAGTGTGATAAAACACTACATTTGGAACTTGTATAAACTGTTTTTCATTCTGTCGCAGCAATAGCCTGGTGCCGTTAAAGTGAATTTGAATTGTAAATTGGTTGATATCGCCTTGGAAGACTACTGTACATTTCTTTGATGGAAAGAACCGTAGTCTATCTTAACGGCAAGACTCACTTCAGTGGTAATATCGTGTGTGATTGACCGACATCTTGTTCTCTTGCTGCAGGAGTCTTTTGTGCAGTAACTGCTGAACCGCTGAAGAAGCTTTTATTTGTTTATTTTTTATTGTAGGAAATCTGCCGGAAAAAAAGTCATTTTTGCTGTCTGCATTTTCGCTTAATTTTGCTATTCACACTTTCACAACAAGATTATTTGAAAGTGCAACTCATCTACTTTTCTGGAAAATTGCTGGTTGGGGATAGGCGTTGCGCGAACGTTATAAACTAAATATCTGTAGCGACTGCGAGGCCATGCTTGAGGCCTGTATTTCTACAGTAAAAAATATAACGTATATCGTCAGATCAGGATAGAAACTGCTTTTTCAATTTCATTGACTTGAACTGATATGGGTATTTGAAAAGCTAAAGCGCATCCAATACCAAGTAGGCTTCACACTAACAAGCTAAAAAGCTTGTGTAGAAGAAAGAGCTTTTTAAAGAAACATGAGTAGCCTACATCCAACTCTACATCTCACTTGCACAAGACCTCAAACACAGGCCTGTGCTTTAAAAGACCACGCAGTCACAGAAGTATCCGATTCCAACAAACGTGGACATCCATACACGACGGAACGCTACATATGTTGATTTTGTTACTTGAAACTATTGACTGCCATGTTCTGTTCCTTCACTCTTGGACAATCTAATAACGACTCTCGTGCAGGAGTTAAAATTTTCTAAAAAGTATTTTGCGCCTCTAAAATTATTTAGTTGCCTGCATAACTGTTGATCTTGACCACAATTTGTGTTTTCATGCGATTAGATCAGCGGTCTTAAAGTCTGACCGTGGGCCAGATATCTTAACGTCAAAAGTTTTATTCTAGAGTTACGCATACATAACGACACGGAAATATATTTGAGATTAAACAGAAATCAAAATGAACAAGGTGAATTGGCAAATAGTACCACGTTTCACCTGAAATAACACGAAAAGACTGTCCAGCAAACTAGGTGTTACGTAGGCTCACAGGTGGCGGGACCAGGGGCGCCTCATGGTTTTAGGCACCTCAACTTTTTTCTGGGAGGGCGCGGCCCTCCCACATTTAATTTTCGAATTTGCCTAAATAAGGTGAAGTAACACAATTCGTATTGGGTCCATTGTTAGTAAAGTAAATTGTTATTGTGTAAGAATAAGAAAAACTAGTTACATTTATGTGCTCAAGTCAGTGTAGCGTATGATAGGTAGGGTGTTGTGTAGATAGGGGTCGTTGAGGGCTTATCAACTTTTGAATAAAATTGCTTAAAAATGCTGAAAAAAGTTAATGACATCATATTACAGTGCTCGTGATGTCACAGTTGCCAATTCAAATCACAAAAATGTTCTAGTTTTTTTGGTGTGCACTTGTGCCTGCCATTTGAAAATAGTTCCGCCACCCATGCGTACTGTAGGTTACATGTAAAGCAAATGTTTCGCACTTGGATGAAAACATTGCTGAATCGTGGGTATAAATATCTTTTGAATGTGCTGGTCACCCTTGTCGTGACATACAAGAAATAAGGCTAAATATATAAGCTATCTTTTATTCTTAGTCAAGTCATTAAGCTTTGAGCTATAGGACAATATATAGCTAGGACAATACCTCCGTAAAGTTTTGATGGAAATCCTGTTTACTAATGGTTGAAGACAGTCTTTTGCAAAACTGGTCACCCTAAAACTAAATCTCCACAACAGTGCTGCTGTTTGTCTTCGGCAAAAACTTCGCAGAGGTTTGCCTGAAAATGTAACTTTCTAACATTATACACCTGCATCTTCAAATTTTACGCTGTGTGTTTCTGAATACGTGACAACCAACGTTACAGTAAAGTCAGTTAGCCAACGTTTTTGCACGAAACAAATCATGGCTGTACTGTGGTCTCTCACGCGTGCAGCCGTTAGATTTCACTGTTTCAAGACAGTGACCTTTCTTACAGTAAACCGCACTGGATAAATGTCGGACAGAGGCAGTTAACAATCCTTTGTGATCTCTAGCTAGAAACTTGCAAAATGCTAAAAATAATTTTTGAAGTAAATATTTTATAAAAATATCAGAATCAGTGACACCAAACCAAACTCTGTTGCAACATCAACATGGCTATGTGCAACATCTAACATGAAAAGTCTTCACACGAAACATGACAAACGTCACGTTTATTTTCGAAACCTCTCCGAATACAAACCCTAAGAGAAAAAAGTGGGGGACACACGACATATCATGTCCCCCCCGTCTAAAAAAGTGGGGGGACACGTCCCCCGTGTCCCCCACCAAATTGCGCTCATGCATATGACTTTGTAACTGTTGATAAACTTGGAAAAAATGGTTAACCCTTCTTTTGGCCCCTTGTCTTAGAATTTGGCCCTTTTTTGGCTCTTTTTTGAACTAGATTTGGCCCCATGGCAAAAATTAGATCTGGAAACCCTGTATGAAAACGTGTGGACTACAACAGAATGTTGTGACATGAAAAATCTACCAAGAAGCGTCAGCAGACATACATGCAAGGTCAAAAAATCACATTCAAAACCAAGTTGCTTTAAAAACGTTTGGAAGCGCAAGGATAGACTGTGACTTTGAACGAACAGCGGAGACTAAATATCAGCGTTCACAATGCTAAGGTATGGGAAAACCGAGAGATTTTGAAAGACCTCATGAATGTAAATTGCTTCCTAGCCAAACAGCAATGAGCATTTCGTAGTAACGACGAGAGTTCGACCTTCTCTAATCGTGGCAACTATGTGGAACTTTTACATACTCTTGCTGCGAAAGGTGAAAGATTAGCTACACATTTAGAGACATCTACTGTGTTTTCTGGCTTCTCAAACATAATTCAGAACGATTTAATTGAAGCAATAAGTGATGTGATTAGATATGATATAAAGGAGATAAGTGCAGCCCCATTTTTTGCTGCAGAAGTAGATGAGTCAACGATTGTCACAAACAAACAGAGGCGCACGAAGGGGGGGCTGAGGAGGCTAGAGCCCCCCCTTAACGGAAATCGCCTAAACACAAATTTGTTGCTGAGATTTGTTAAAACACAAAACAAATCTACTCTTGAGGAATTGCAGCAGGAAAACAAAGCAAGTGGAGGTTGCGACCAAAGCAGCAACTTTGCTCAATTCTGTACAGAAATGCACGTTTTTAATCGCGGCTTTAGTTATGTAACACACTTCTGGTATAATCCTGCCTGTTTCAAAACTGCTGCAAGAATTGGATATATTTGCAGTGATTGAGCTCATTGATAGTGTGCTGGATATTCTCCGACAAAACAGAAGCAATTGCAAAAACGTTTTTCATAAAATATTTGACCAAGCTAAGAATGAATGTGAAAAATATGATGCTCCACTATTGATTCCCAGAAGATGCAAAAGTAAAATTTTCAGAGATAATTATCCTTCTGATGACCCTGAGCATTTGTTTCGGGAAGCCATATTTGTACCGTATTTAGATCATTTAACAGTGGGAATGGAGGATAGATTCTTTGATCAGAAGCAGAAGTGCCGAAGTCTTACGGGCTTGATACCAAAGTATTGCGATGCTTCGCCAAACACTGCTCAAGATTTAGAAAGGTTACTGGAAATATATCAGAAAGATATTGGTCCCTGAGCAGCGGTTGTTCCTGAAGTGCAACGTTAGGTAAATAAGTGGAAGAAGGAAGATGTTAGCACTATTCCTTCGAGTGCCAGCGAGACACTCTGTGCTTGCCATGCTGACATTTATCCGAACGTCTACATATTGCTCACCATTTTAGGCACTCTTCCCGTATCAACTGCTTCAAGTGAGCGCAGTTTCAGCATCATGAGACGTCTTAAAACCTATCTGAGATCGTCGGTTTGAAATGAGCGAATGACAGGACTTGCACTGCTTTCCATACACAAAGACCGCCAGATCGACAGAGAAAAAATTATGAATGACTTTGTTGCCAGCAGTAATCGCAGATCTGATTTCGTGCTTTAACACATATAAAATTTGTGAAAGGGATTATTTTACTAAAGCGAAAGATTTGAAATGAATATTGTACAAGTAACTACTGTACGTGTTGGTCTTAGGTCTCTAATGAAACTTTGTAAACTGCATGTTTTAGACTTAACTATTGCTAATACGTGGGTTCGACCTAGCAGTTAAGTCAGGGGGGACATTCATAATTCTCAGATTACTTAGTCTCCCCGAGCTTCTGTTCTATCCTAAACCACGTTCAAAACACTTATCGGTAATTTTTTTATAAGCTTTTATTTCACAAAACTTCGCATACTAAAGGCAAATGTACTCACCAATAAATCATCAGGGTGACAACAAAACAGCCTCTCCAACTCTCAGTACATTCCAACAGAAACACAAGGGAACGCCCAACCAACCACAGTTTGACGAGTACTCAAGCTAACTAGATGCTTAAAGTGACTGGATTCTCAGCGTGTATCGGACCTTTATGTATTCATATTGGCAGACGTTTTATCTCCCGCCTTTTAGGTTGCTGTCTTTAAGACAGGATGTTATGATTGGATAGATGCCTTCTTCAGTTATTTCCTGCGCTAATGCCCGAGATGATTTTGATCGGCATGACAGGTATAGATGGGACTTTAGTATTTAGACGTGATTTGCGACATCTTTTGACCGTGATTATGTGCGGGCAATTCAATCATGAAATCGTTTATCACCGATTGTTTGTGACAAGTCCATTTATGAAACAATGTGTTAAGGGGGTCCCAGACAGAAATATTTCGTGAAGCAGGGTGACAAGGATTTATCTTATTTTGTTTTTTTTGGGATAAAAAATGACAGAGATTCATCATATTCTGATTTCATGGGACAGAGCAATAAAGCTCCGCCTTACTCTATTTTCGTGGAACAGAGCGACAGAACTTCGTCTTACTCTGGTTTTACAGAGCAAAGTGACATAGCTTCGCCTTGTTCTGGCTTTACAGAGTAAAGCGACGTGTCTTCGCCTTACTCTGGTGTTAAACTAAAAACGAACCTACTTTCGTTTTTAGGTTGAAGAACTCTAGCCGCTAACCTTAACAGGAGAACCCTCCTGACATAGGGCGCAGCACTCGTACTTTTCTTCGCAGGCAGAGTCTTCTGAGTTTTATCTCCAATGGCTGACCATAGTGGGCAGACCACCAGAGAGAGGGTGAAACCAGTTGATGCTAGCAGCACTCTGACCTGGACGTGCAGATTTAGCTCTTTTTATAGGAAAAGGTCACGCCTTGGGCGTATGACTTAACTTAAATAATCTAAAAACCGTTGCCTAGGTGATGCGCATGATAATAACATGATTGGTACATACTTTCACAGGGAAAGCCCCGTGTTTCACCTAAAGGTGTTCGTACTTCCTAGATCGCCCACGCAACCTTGTCATGACTGTTTACCACTCTGTCAGCTCCGTCGCTTCAGCAGTCTGCACCTGCTTCTGGCGTCTTTCAAAGTTCATCGCTTTCGGACTTCTTTTGGTTAAATTCGCTGTTTCTTATTTTTCGTCCGCCGTGAACCTTGGCTATTCTGCTATATTTATAGCATTCGTTTTTTTCATTTTTGTCCATGATTTCAGGTTCATTTATATGTAGTAGAGGTCATTTTTGCTCTGCTACACTACTTTGCCCATGGCCCTATAGGTAGGACCAACACTTAAGAAACTAGACACATTAACTGTCCGCCGGTTTATTCGTGCTATCGCTACGATTCCGTTTGCCGTGACGGTTTGCTTGTAAGAGAGAGTGAGAGATGTCACGTGCTTAGTTGGCCAAATAAGCATGCATGTGTTGCTGCAAGAGCCTCCAGAAGAGCATCTGTCCCTGTCCATTCTCTCATTTCAAAATTTATACGGCAGCATCTGTCCGTACCTTGCGCAATTATCTGTAAAGTTAGTGATATGTCGGCTAAGCTTTGTTTGCTATCACTGCCTCAAATATGTTAGATGATACACTAGCAGTTCGCAAACGCTTGTGCTGTCTATTACGAGTACGTGTAGAAACTGTTGTTTCAATTCTGTTTTGGTGATTTAACATTGGTATTTTGCTTTTGGTATCGACCAACAACCATGTAGCGTGGCTGTGAGATAATTCTACGATCAGTAGTGGTACTGCAGTGCATTTTGCTTGTCTGCGATGTTGAGAAAAGTGCTGTTGATAATATTTCGTGGCAAATAATAGCCGACTGACATAGCAGAATTTCCTGGAAGTGGTATGAAGTAATGCTACTATATAACATAAGAGTGCTTTCAAAAACAATATCTCGGGATACTGAGCATGTTACAAACTTCCATAAACAATGTCAACTTTTGCAGAGAAGTGCCACACTACATAGCATCGTGCTTTAACAGATTAACGGGGAAAAACGGGCAACGAAAAACAGACGTCGCGGCTGGACCTGGTCAAGAAAAGTGTTGATGTGTTAAAATTGAAATAGCATATATGACATAAATGTTATAGTAAATAAGGTAGCCTGTACTTTAGTGTGAGCAAAATATTTTTCTTAAAATTTCAGCCCCCCCCCTTAAAAATTCCTGCGTGCGCCCCTGCCAACAAAGATCAGATCTCTGTCATTATGTGGCTAAAAGCGAGGTGGCTTGTGAAGTGAAGTAAGCGTTCCAGGGATTTGATGATGTGAGTAATGACAGACGAGCCGCTGCTATATTTTTTTAGTTGTCCTTCCTGCATCCATTTATTCATGTTTGTTTATTTTCTTCGCCAGTGCGTTGAACCGCCGGTTCGATTTAATTTTAGGTGGGGGAGGATGAAGTGAATTGGTGCGTGTTGTTGCGCACTGGTGATCTGCAGCACTGAGCGCAGTCGTGCTTTTACTTTGCATATTTCATTGAAGCTCTCTGCAGCTGCCGATCATACTAATGGTCTTCATTCTCGATTGGATCACTGTATGCATTGTAAACGTATGCATAAGTTGATCCAGTGTTTCATCTTTTCAGTAAAACCGTTAAACAAGTAGGTGAGAAGTCACTTCAGTTTGGCCTTCCTATATTCTACTTTTTTTCAAATCTAGAATCGCCTCTGTACCTATGTGTGTAACAAATTATGATTTGGGATAGAAAGTATAAGCAATAGTCATTCTGCAAGCAGCCAATTGAGTGGTGAATTTATGCTACTCCATTCATTTCATATACTCGCAAATTGGGCTTTGAAAGAGACAGCGCCTGCCCAGCCACGAACCTCACCGCACGTCACTGTAAAAAAAATTATATTCAATACAGTGAATTCAGGGCACTCTCTGTTTTTCGGGGCAAGCGCAAGTTACTCAAAAACCCTGAATGTAAAAGTATATTCAATACAGTGACAAATTTCAGGGCAAACTCTGCTTTTCAGGGTAAGCGCAGAGTTGCTCAAAAATCCTGAATAAGAAATACATTCAATGCAGTGAAAAATTTGACGGGAAACTATTTTTCACCGGGGCAAGTGCAAGTTGCTCAAAAATCCTGAACAGTGAAAATATTTTCAATACAGTGTATTCAGTGTATATTCACTTGGGGGTGATCCGTGTAATTTGGGCTAGTGTATTGTGTAATCAGGACTGAAGTCGTGACTGGTTATAATGACTTTGATCTGGACCAAGCCCTCGTTTTTTAATGCCAGGTTTTTCGTGCTTTTACTATAACTCTTCTGTTGTCGGTTGCAGCATTGATCTTAACATCAAATTTTAGCTGACTGGCTGAGGTAGGGAAATTTTGAAGTTAGTTTCGTGGATGCAGTGTGTAATTTGGACCAACCTTGGTGGCGGTTTGTGTAATATGGACCGGTGTTACAAATAACTACACTTGTATAAAGTACTTGGAAAGTGTTTTATATGCTACATTTATTGGAACATCGTATAGTACTGTACATGGTACAATCACAGTATACGAATACGATACAATGCATGTAGGCACACCGGCACATGCATATTGAGTGCGTGTTTCATTTCCCGAGGTGCAATCTTTAGTAGATGCGGGCCGCACGGACGTGCAGATTGCTTGGCCCCTTTGAGTGCGCGTCTTTAAAATGCCTTGCTCAAAGCGCACAGCAGCGATAAAACAGGCAGGTGCAGGGAGTCAGACCCTTCCACCCGAAACCGTCGCTTTTTTAACCTTTGCTTTGGGCCATTGAAATCGCGTACATATTTGCATCAGAAAAGGCAATTACCGTGAAGTTTGTTGTCTGGGAGAACACAACATACAAGGAGCTTCGCCCCTTGAGTTAACAAGCAAGGTAATTACAGAATTTGCCGATAACGGCACCTCTAGGGGATTGCATAAAAAACGTTATTGCCGAATTGACGTTATAAGCGAATTGAAATGGATGTCAAAGATGCCATCGGGACCGAGCAAAATGTAACGTTAAGGCCAATCTACTCTGACGAGTTGCCAGGATCAGCCGCGCACGATTCTTTGTTTGTTTTGTTGCGTGGGGTAATTCTGCGCTTGTGCACGGCTCGGCAACTCCTGGACGCAATAAAACAAACAAAGAATCGTGCGCGGCTACTCCTGGCAACTCAGTGTAGATTGGCCTTTATAGTCGAATTGACGTTATAGACTAAGCCGTTATAAACCAATTCAACTGTATAGAACAGATTTACAAGGGGTTTCAGGCTCCATACGGATTTAACTAAAAAAGTTACTTTCAGAGCAAATTGTTATATTCAGGGCAAATTTTTTCCGCCCCCTCAGTAAAATGCTTTCCCGTACGCCTATGAATCCAACGATAGTATTATCTCGACTAAAAAAACACGTTTCTTGCCGTACCACGCCTAGCCTACTTACTTTAATATTCAGTCCTCCAGCAACGGGAACACAATATTATTACGTCAGAAGTCGCAACAATTCCATTATTATGTCAGAATCGCAACTAGACGTGCAAAAGGTTATCAATATCTGTTGTTGTAGCTTTAATAAAATATTGATAAAGAGAAAAAAACTGTGCTGCAAGAAAATTTTGAACCAGCGATAAATTTCGGCTTTTTTGACCGGATAACTTTTGAGTCGCTCATGGTATCAGCGTGAAATTTGAATTGTGGGCGTTTTAATAAACTTTCATATAAGCAGAAAAAATTTGATTTCATTGACGTTTTGGTTGCTCTAATTATAACGCATGTGCGCAGATTTCGGTCAAGGTCCAGTCTTGTCTAAAACGGTTGGGGAGCATCGCTTTGACCGACAATTTGAGACCGAAGGCGACCGACAAATCCCGTTTTCCGTAGCCCAGCCAAGAATTTTGTTCGGGAGGGCCCAATCAGTGACGTCGTCAGTTACCGACGTCGTCTTGAGTTCTACTGTTCCTTCCGCTTATTTTCTAACAGTTGAAAATTGATATAAAGCACCAGTAAAAATCTTAACAAGTTTGTTTCGCGGGAACATGGCCTCTTCGGCCTCATTCTGGCTGCGCCACCGCCCGTTCTTTTCGTTCATGTCTGTAAGGATTGAGATCAGTACGTGATTTAGTAAACCGCAACAGGTCGCGGTTTTTTTAATTTTTGGACGGTTTCAAGTTTTGCCTGCGTGCTTCCACTGTGAAATTTGCTTATTTGTAAATGAGCAAACTCTTTTTACTAGTCCTGATCTCTGGATTAATTCTATTAAAATCCCAGGATTTTAAGAATGTATCCATGAACGTCAAAACGGTGTCATTTTGCATAGATTAGCGAATTACTTATATTTTAGATAGAGCAATTATACAATATTGTACAAGCCAGCTGCTTTGGACTTAAACATTATCAGTATCATAATGATCTATCAATGATGGCATAACAGCACTGACCAATTGCAAATAACCAACTACACGCGTTGCAACCAGTAATGCCACCCCTAGTGATTTTTCATTAGATCTAATGATTGTCTAACGCTTTGGAAAAAAATTAAGAGAGAGATTAAAAAAGCTGTAGAGAGGACACTCTACTCCGCACTAATCATGATAAAACAACTCGGTTCACTGCATTCTACTGGTTACAAAGCCGAGTTCGCTGGACGTAGAAAACAGCTGTGGGTCGTGAAATACGGTAAGACAGGTTTTTCTCACTGGCTAGTTACCGCCCACCTTAAGCTAGGCAGCCCCTGGCTGGAGTGCTCCCGTTCCCTGCACCGTCTGAGAAAATGGGGATGGAGCAGAAGACAAAAAGTGGAGGTAAACGTTTTAGCTGCTCGTGAAGAAATTCAACGTATTCTCCGCCCGCGTAGCGGGAATGTTCGAAACACGGTACTCGGCGATTGTACAAACCCAACACACAACATCTCACTCTATTTGCAGTAATCTGAAACACGCATTTGCAATCATGAATGCAATGTTAACCTAATTACAGAACTGCAATTTTTTGTTCATCGCTTGTACTCTGACCGCAAACAAATGATACAGCACAACAAGTACGAATTAAAACATTAGAGCTTCTCAGCTTTTGGGCATATTCACCTTTTAGTCCAGAAATATATGTTGATCAAGATGGCTCGTTTTGGCTTAAAACCCTTTAAGTATTTGGTTTAAAACCCAAAAAAATGTTTTGGCTTAAAACCCTTTAAGTATCGCAAAAGACGATTTTGGCTTAAAACACTTTTTGGCTTAAAACCCTTTAAGTAAACTCTTTCAGTATTTGAAAGTACCGCCAAAGACGATATATCGTATTGGGACTATTTCAGCCATAACTCGCCAGCCGATAGAGCTAGAGGTGTTCAAACCCTCAAAAGAAGCGCAAAGTTTTCTAGATTCGATTAAAAAAAGTTGGGAAGTTTTGGATTTGAGTTGTTGTGGGTTACGTCATAATAGGGGTAGTTTCAGGTCTTTTTGGCCCACTTGATCTGGCCCTGAGCCTCAACCGCAAGAGGGAGCTTTGTGCTTCTTTCAAAAAAAACGGCGAAAATCTGCATCTTTGGAGCCCTTGATTGACTTTCCAGCTTTTGTGGTTAGCAAGTTAGGAAAAAAAACACAAAATAAACAAATAACCTAAATAATTGATTTATCTATAGTGAATTCACTGTTTATTTTGTGGTTTAAACCGACTCTGGCTGAGAAGTCTTGTCTTGCAGCCTCCATCGTGATTGGTCTAGCTATTGAGGTGGCTTCTTGCAATTACGCAGGCATAGTGTCATTCCAAACCTTCGTTCGTTATAAAAGACGTCTTTCTAAAGCTGTATTTACCAAACCACGTAGGACATCCGCCTTTGCATTGATTAACAGTGATTACAACGTCTTAAGCTCGACGGTAATCGCACTGAAGCCCTTCATTCATCAGTACAGCCATTGTCAAATTGTACAAGTTTTTCGGCTAAAGCACCTTAATAAAAGCCTTCAGCACAATCGAAGCTAAACATATCGTTTGTCCTTACGTTATGTTTTCAGACTAAGGTTCATCGCCTCTCATTAATCGAAATGAGAGCAACCATTTTTATAAGCTTATCTTGTTGAAATTACTTTTATCATGACTCAAAATGTTATGTGTACTATTGAACAAATTAGCCAAACCTTCTTCGAAAACCACGTTGCCTGTCGGCTAGCACTGATTCACTTTTACTCGCGGTTCAAGCCTGCAATCTAAACTCTAAATTACCCACGCAAATACACCAGCTGCACTATCTCGCTTCAAGAACGTCATTTCCGATATCGTTGCGTCATACACAAAATCATCCGTTCTATTGTAACTGAGCAACGTTACCTTTGCAGATTTCTTCACTTCACCCGCCATAATTTGAAGTTGATAACTAAGCCCACCTATTGACTAGATATAGCTTGTGACATAGGTTTATTGAAAACCTCCAAATGAACAAGAAACAATAGCATGAGACGTTCTGTAAGAAATGTTTGTCGCCAATGCCGAAAGGTGTCAGGTGATGTAACGATGTGCCGTTGGGACGTTGCTAAGGATCCATCGGTATCCCGACAAACCACATCTGCAAATTCAAAGGCGAAAATACAAATCAGTAAATTCATAGCCAAAAATTCAAACCCACTATTTCAAAGTCGGGACTTCTAAGCTGACAATTTTAACTGTAGCGTCACACTAAGAAAAAAATTCCTGTTGTTTTGTATGTCTTCTGGTTCGCTGAAGCATGCGTTTCATAACCGTTTTTTGGATATTTGTGTAACAGCATTTGGTGTCAAATTGGCTATTGCTTTTATATTGATTTGTTGAGTTGTTGCGATTGTACTTGCTGCTTCTAACTTAACCGTGCACAAACATCCAGAACCTGTTTGCGTTACTATTTGGAGCGTGATAATGCTCTCGTATGAATTTTACTGCTTTTCCATCGTATAGGCTACATGCATTCTCGCCAGTGCCATATTAGCTATGAGGCCCTTGAGCCACGAGCCTCAGGGCCCCAACATGAAAGCTGGCATTCAATATAGTTATCTAGCCTGCCTACGCACAATGATTGTTGCCCAACGTCCAATGCAATATCAGATTCAGACTGTGCATGCAACAGGAAGAAACACATTACTAGCCAGTGGCGTAGCGTGGCCGATTTGACTACGCATGCAATTTTTGGTTTGCGTCTCGATGACGTCATCGTGTTCAGTTAACAGCGGCACGATCGATTTGCAGAAGCTTCCAAGTAATTGTGATTCGAAAACGATGCTTTATCTTTCAAAATTTCAGCTATTGCACACAGGGCCGGATTTAGCTGATGCGAGGCCCTAGGCTAATCCACTTGTGAGGCCCCCTCTCGCACTGTTACGAGGAAAAATGGAAAAGCGCTATTCAGTTTAAGCTTAGCCGAAAATGACTATGTGGACGCTCTATAAGTACGGTCAATAAAAAATTCTGAATCATTACTAGAGTGCCCCACGAAACTACGCTTGTTGCTGCCTTCGACGCAAAAGAGTTCAATGGCACGGAATTGTTGAAATCGTACTTGGCTGGCGGAAACAGGACTATCAATTTTTGCAGGCAAACCAACCGGAAATATCATGGTTGAATGTTTCACACAACACTTGGCCTACGGTTTTATAAGTTTCACATCTGATTTTTCTTATCTGTGCTCAAAAACACAAACAACTTGCACATGTGTGGCGGCATAAAGACGTTAAAGCACAACGTGTGGACCACGTTGCGACTCGCTTACCACAGACGTAAAAATCTCACACAGTGACACACACGAACAAAACACGTCAAGTAAAACGCAGTACGCACCCAAATGGTTGCAACTGCTAGGTTCACGATTCGCCCGTTTGTTACTTTTTCAAACTGCTAAGAATCGAACGCAAGTCGCAACGAAACGGTCGCGCGAAAGCATGTGAAATTTAAACCAGAAGCGTCGCCAGAAAGTCGTCACTATAGGGGGCTTTACATTTGCGCATGGGGACTTGACATTCTGAAAATTTGATAAAATCTCCACTGATTACAGTGTTTCATATTTCAATTTGGAGGGAATGCTCCCCGTGACGACGGGAGCGTTTTAAACTTCCCTTATGCTATCATTACTGAAAAACGTACAAAATGCTACAATCACCGAATCAAATAAGACTGAACAGAGCACAGTAAACAATTAAAAAAGATTTTTGTCCTGGCCTTCTTTATAACAAAATTATCTAGGAATTCAATAAATTTGTTTGCCTAAGTTTGGCACTTTTAATGTGCCCATTGCCTAGTGTGGGCAACCTCTCTTGGAACATTGCGATCCCTTAATTCAGTTTTAATTCTTTTGAATCTTGAAAAAAAGCTTCCTCCAAAGCAGTTGCTCTAGTAACAATCAAGCTAAGAAATAAGCGTCC
>Ga0210059_1000619_pt1 | contig 46958 bp, 26 predicted proteins | sample Ectturendosymbi2_FD_188042 | JGI IMG/M metagenome (GOLD analysis project Ga0210059, IMG submission 188042) | Ecteinascidia turbinata endosymbiont from Florida, USA - Sample 2 (SPAdes) (version 2) | ecosystem: Host-associated > Tunicates > Ascidians > Unclassified | place: Key West, Florida...
TGCTGTCATTATTGAAATACGTATAAAGAAATAAAAAGCTACAATCATCAAATCAAGTAAGGCTGAACATAACACAGTGAACAGTTAAAAAGGTTTTGTCCTGCCTTCTTCATAACAAAATTATCTAAGAATTCATCACAATTTGTTTGCCTAAGTTTGTCACTTTTAATGTAACGAATGCTTAGTGTTAACAACCTCTACTGGAATATTGCGCCCTTTAATTGATTTTTAATTCTCTTGAATCTTGAAAAGAACCTTTCGCCTGAGCAATTAGTGACCATCAAGCTAAGAAATAAGACTTCGTGTGGTTGCATAAAAAGCACTAATCTAAGGCATCAGACCCAAACGCGCTTTTGTCATTTTTTTGCTGTTTCCGTGTCTCGTTGGGGAAGAGTTCTGCGGTTGCCAGTTGGTAAAATCGCTTTTGATTGCTATTCAATATCATCAAGATCTTCTTTGATTTGCTTAGCATGGGACCAGTACAAACTTGCGCAAGTACTCAATAGCAATCTCATTTCTGAATGACTTACTGAAGAAAATTCAAATGGAACAAAATCACATCTAAAAATACCAATCGAGCTAAACGCGACACAAACGCTGACAAAACTACAGTATTGCTCAGTCACCTCAGAAACGACTACGCTTTCATTGTAGTATAGTGCTGCTAGCCCTACACATAGCTCTTATCTGCAGTACAACCTTGCTTTGATCAGGTGCAGTGACGTAACTAGAGGTTTGAGCCATGGGGAAACTTAGGTGAAGGGTGCCCACTGGCTAAAACTCAGAAAATAGTTGAGCAACAATAGCAAACCCGGTATTGAACAGCTATACAAAAACCCGAACTCACCGGAAAACACTCCGAAAAACGCAAAAAAACAACAATCTACTGAAACCAAAAGAATAGTAAATACCAAAATACAAGCTACGTAGGGGCCCCGTTTTTACATTTAGCTTGGCAAGGGGTGGTGGTGGTTCGTCAGTTATGCCACTGATCAGGTGCATTTCAAACATGAACAGCTACAAATTCTTTTGATAGAGTCACACGTCGCAATCGGTACGATTCAGCAAACGCAGGACGCAGCCAGCGTGCTGTGAGTATATCGACACAAAAGTTGGCATATGGCTTGACCAACCGTCATATTGAGATTCACTCGTATGGAAACTCGTTGGAAGACTCTGGCGTTATCACCACGAAAGTTGAATGAAACAAAATTTCGTGAATAATAATTAAGACATACATTTTTGACGAAGTTTAATCTAAATGATCATATACCGGCCGTTGTATCTATGCGTACCACAGTTTTTGAAGGGCCCCTTGGATCTTAAGGCCCTAGGCTATAGCCAATAGGTAAATCCGACCCTGAGTCTACACGTACTCGCTACATTCACTGAGTAAGTTGTTTCACTTCAAAAACATATTACTTTATTCTGAACTCCCTCGATATCCGAACAAAAACAGTCACAATGAAACTAATGAAAAAGGCAGCGGTGCGCAATATTCCCTCTCAGGTGCGCCACTGCGCAGTAACACCAAAAATCATTATCAATTTTTGGCAGAAGTAGAACGCTTTCTGAGCATGTTGCACAACTAAAATTCAGCAATAAACCTGGAAAAGTGTATACTGTATTTATTCGATTGTAACCCCTCGCTTACAATCAAGTACAATCGAGGGCGACTTACATTTTTTTTCTTGAGCTTATCGAAAGGTCTAGAGCAGGAGCTCAAAGACTCGGGCCGCATGTGGCCCGCGAGGGCATTTTGTGCGGGCCGCAATGCTTTTTGGGAATTTTCAAATAATTAAAATTTACGTTATTTGGGTTATTCACCGGTATTTAAAGGTGCTCGGGCAGGGAGTGAACACGTTCCTTTGAAACGAACGTAGAGGCGGCTAGAAAGGATTTGCCTTGAACTCATATGATACCTTGCTCAGGAAATAAGATGTAGAAGCTGTTTCTAGTAAAGTTCAGGTACCGCCATTGTTGCGTCAGCGTCATAATACCAACCAACTAGAAATTCTAACCAGAACGCCGTACCGGCAATAATTCGTTCACCGGAACGGCGTTCCGGGCCGTTCCGGCTTACTTTCACCTCTGCTTTAGATAGTACTGTTACGCAAAGCCCAAAGGAGAGGTGTATCATTATTGCTTTTGGCTTACGGCCAACGTGTTTTCAAGCTGTTCATCAATCTTAATTTCTTGAAGTTTGCGTCACTTGACGGATCCCCAAGAAACATTTTTTCACCCCCTGGGGGTCCGCAGACCCCACTTTGAGAACCTATGGAATAGAAGATTGGATTCGAATTCAAATCCAGTTGACACTTGAAATTCAAGAATAATTTGATGCGAACGATAAATGGTCCAGTAACTCGGGCTAATATGAATGACCTCAGTAAGCAGAGGACTGACTGGCGTTATCATTGCTCGGTGACGTGTTACGTAACAATGGACCAATGGACTACTTTTATGAGAACTTCTCATTCATTGTTACGTAAATGACGTCACAGAGCAACGATAGTGCCGGCCAGAATGAGATGAAATGGAAATTTCAGTGATGCAAGCTTCGAACGCTTGTATTCAGTCGCAATATATGAGCCCGAGTGGCGCTGTTGAGTTGGTGCCGCCCCTGATCATGACAATTTTGTAAGTAACAGAAAATTTTGGATAAACCCAAGATTAAGACAAATGCACACAGCATTTCGTGATGTCAGCATAGTAGTCAACGCCTTCTCGGCATGAGGGCAATTCGGTTGGTGACACGGGGAACATGCCCCCAGACTTTTGCAGACGGTGGGGATATAATGTGCCATGTCACCCCACTTTTTTCTCTTTAGATTTTGTCTTTGGAGAGATTTGAAAAATAAAATGACGTTTGTCACGTTTTGTGTGAATTGCTTTTCATGTTAGATGGTAGGCCACACATATCCAAGTTGATGCCGAAAAAGAGTTTGGTATGGTATCACTGATTCTGTTATTTATTAAAGTTAGGCTTCGATAAGATGATTTTTACCATTTTTCAAGTTTCTAGAGACCGCAAAAGGCGGTTAACTGCTTCTGCCCGACATTTTACCCTGTGTGGTATCAGAGTTGATTGACTTAAATCATTTTGTTTAATCAGTGATTTAAATGATTTAAATCAAGCAACTAAAAACATGATTTAAAAAAGCCATAAAAATCAAAAAAATCAAGTCGTTTCAGAGCCTTGTGTGATGTCTATGATATATTTAATTCGCGTTCTAATAGGTTTTCACCTAGCATTATACAGTATTGGTGTAGAAGACAAAGAGATCCTATGACGACACAAGCTAAGAGCACTTGAAGTTTTATCAATCATACCAACTGTGAGGTCACAGATTCTATGTTAGTTAACTGCAAAAATGGCATGTGTACTGAAATCACTAACCCTTGCACTTTCAGTAGTCTTTGAAAGTGTAGACTGGCATAAAGTGAAAGTTGCATTTAAATTCAATAGAATATGAAGGCTGCAGACTGTAAACATAGTTATAGAACATATTTTTGATTCATGAAACAGATCTAATATTAGCCTATTATTATTATTGTTATAGGTTTTTTAACATTTTATGCATGTATGCCATGAGTGTCAACGGAATTACTATACTGATAGTTTCAGTATAGGCATTTCAGTAAATATTTCATTTCGTACACCGTTACTGGTATTTTGAACTTACTTTGTATATGGAATATTGCATAAGCGCAAAACAGTTTGAATGAAAGCTCAGCTATTGCTACCCACGGTTGATTGATTTAAATCAGTGATAAAATCAAAAATAGCAAGAAAAAACTCATGTGCAGTTTTGAAGCATTATGTGGTTTGAATGACACAGTTTGTATTCCCATCGGTTTCAATTATTATTATGGCGACACAAGTTATAAAAGCAATTAAAGTTGTGTCAATCATAGCAGCTATGAGGTCACAGATTCTATGTCAACTAACAGCAAAAATAATATGTGGACTGAAATCACAAACATTTGTGGACTCAGGACTGTCAGAATGCCATATGTTGGAAAGTGTAGGCTGGCATAAAGCAGAGCTTTAGCTAGGTTTTGAGTTTGGGGCACAAATTAAACTTTTAGGGGACAAGTTTTTTGTTTTTATTACGGTATATGTTAAAAAACAAACTTTCCGGGGCACAACAAAATTTGGGGGGCACAAAAAATCTCGAGGCACTGCCCCTGAATGCCCCATTGCCATGGGGCTGGCATAAAGTAAAAGTTACATCTAAATTCCAGCAAATATGTAGGCTGTTGGCTGTAGAAATAGTAGTTTCAGAACAAATTTCTTATTCAGATTCATACCCGTCAGCCAAAATTTTGACGCGGATTTTAAACGCTTTGAAAGCTATAACTCGCCAGCTACTATAGCTACAGAGCTGTTCAAAAAATCCACGGATTCAGCAAGTCGTCTAGTTTCGATGAAACAAAATGGCTTGATTTGGGTGGGGGGTTTTCTCTTGGTGACGTCACAAAAAAGGCAGGTTTTTGAATTTTTGACCCACTTTAACTGGCCCTTGAATGACCTTCTAGCATGTCTAGAACAAAATTATGGCCCAAAAACCCCGTTGTACTCAAAATTTCAAGAACTGCAGAAAAAGCATGAGTCTCCCACTGACGGCATTTTTGCCAGAGAAAAACTGCCGCGAACTATCGATCGAGAGCTATTTGCAACCCTCGAGAATGACTCGTGAAGCCTTGTAGTTTGCCCCCCAAAAAAAGCTTTTGATGTTTGGGTTCGGGGTTTTTGGTGGGAGTCGTTAGAAAAAGGGTAAGTTTTGCTATTTTTTTATTATACTTTCATGACGTCATCACCCGGACAAGGGGCCGAAATAGTGGCTCAAAATTTGGTTGGATTCTAGGCTGGAATATGAAGCTTCAGAGGCCTAGATCGACTTCCTGGAGTTTCTGGTTCCCAAGTTATGGCTGAAAGACCCCTAATGTTGCAAGGATTCTCTAGGGTATTAGTGGGGATTCCCCTAATTATTTTTTGCTTGTTCTGCCATAACTTTTGAACCAAAAATGCTAGAAAGTCCATCAAACCCTCTAAAGACTCGTATTGTAGCCTAGAATCCAAAAAATCTTTGTGCCACAAAATGTGATGGTTTGTTCGACTCCCAGGATATGACGTCATCATCCAAATGTAAACAAAATATGCATAAACACCCTCTCATTATGTAAACATCAACAAAAAACCCGAGACCGAGATCTCAAGCTAAATTTTTTTTTTTGCAGTCGAAACTACAAGTCTTCAAGAGTCTTTTGAGGGCTTTGTTATGGTTGACGACACGCTCGAGTCGTCTGAATAATATGAAGATCCACAAATCCATTTTTTTGCTCAGATTTGCAGAAATTTGGCGCCACACGTGACCAAACCTTGGATTCATTCTCAATCTCACTTGATTATGCATACTGCCTCTTTGAAATCAGTGTTCGCGAAGCTGCTCTGGAAGCTATTCCTCAATGCAAGAGGTCTCCATAAATTGCTGTACCGTGTTATAATAAGCAGTGCGACATTGCCATCAAAAGAGCAATAAAAAGAAACGCACTTGATAATAACGTGATATTTGTCGTGGTATCGTGATTGGTTCGATGCTGGTGGCCATTTGTGTTGTGTGCGTTGGATAGAGTAATCTAGGCACCAAGGATAGGCTGCTGGGGACCACAGGCACTCTGCATGCACTGCACAGCCTGCACCACCCAACAAAGGGAACTATAAACCCATTTCTCCTGTTGCAGGAATTAATCTGGGTAAAAATAATGAAGATCGGTAGATTCCTATTGCTGTTACAATGCATGTTTGACTTAGGCACCACGAGAGGAGGATGCAGCCGGTGCGGTGTCTCAGCGCCCATACGAGACTAGGCGGTCCCTGAAAACCAAAGTTCAAAATTGGAAAAGGTAAGATTGCACAAAGTTTTGGTTGTTAGGAATTTATGCACTCTTTTGCAAATTATACGTTATAGCTATATTGTGCAAATTAAAATTATGCAGTCTTCTGCAAATTATGAAATTATACAGTTTTGTACATTTAAAACTGTACATTTTAAATGTATACTGTCTTGTGCATTTATAGAGTCTTATGCTAATTAATCGACTAAAGTTGTTGTTTCAGTCGTTATACAATGTATCTTCTTCCGTTTGATGTGCGTTTGGAATATCTTACTGTTGCTCTTTCGACAAACATGAGATTTTTTAATTGATGCTCTTTCGAAATAGCCTTAAAGACGGAAGCGATTGCGGAAAAGAGTCAAAAAAGAAGCAGATTTTTGTCGAGTTTCTTTTTCAAAAAACCGGTGAATTCGCCCTTGAGTTTTTTCACACGCACCCAAATCTTTATTGAAATTTATTCATGACGTCACACTTCCCACAAACGTCTAAATTAAAAAGTACCCAACTTTTCGAAAGGACAAAACTTTGGCATCTTTTGATGCTACGAATATCTCTCTAGCGTAATCGCTTGGCAAGTTAGTGCTGAAAAAGATCCAGCAGCAACACTGCCTCTTGCGGTCCTATGAAAAGTATTAAAGGAACCAAATGCGATGCAAGCAATTTCTTGCCGCCAGAAGCAATATAGTTTAATTTTGCCACATGCAAGCTTTTCAGTTTTCACATATTGCAAATATTCCTAATAACTAAAGATGGAAATGCGTCACGACAGTCATGGACTAGTGCAGCGCTGAAATGTGTGTCACAAAATTTGATCAGACTGAGAACAGGACGTCCAATGGTGGGTTTCGGAAATTCGTTTTCAGTTGATGTCGACATAATGATCCACGCATGGTAACGGAAGTTTGTTTATTGCTGAGTAGATGCAGGAGTGGCATTGTGACTATCGACTAAAGACATCCTATTAGTTTGTACCAGAGTTTAATGCGACCAATTTTAGTGAATGCAACAAAAACCAAACAAAGTAAGATATGACAGCAATGCATCGTGAAACTACTTTCGTAAAAATAACAACAAAATATCAACTCACTTGGTTAATGCATGCCAACAAAAAAGGAATTCCAGTAAGTTTTCTCGTAGCCGAGTGGGAGACATTTTGTTTGGCTATTAAAAGTCTAAAACACTGTACGGTTTCTTTTTTATTTCGTACGGAAGTTTTGATCATGTTTATAATTTTTGATCGGCACTGTACTTCGGTATTTTAATGTTTGATCAGCACTGTACCTCAGTAGTTTAGCACCTGAGGTTGGAAGCGATTTCGGTGATGCAAATTGCCGGTTTCTGCCTCGTATTATACGGTAAATATCTGTGATGACTTTAAAACAATCGATGGATGGGTTGGTAGCTGAAATTATTGCATTTATACCCCAAATTGCTCATCCCAACTCTGTAAGCATCTTTTAGGTACAGAATTTTCTGCATTTAAAAATTATAGTAAATTTTCGATTCGCAATTTCGAATGTGATCAAACATCCCATCGCACGATTTGAAACAACCGATATTGGCTGTAGGTGACACGAAGCTGATCACTAGGCAATACTTCTGGAATACACTCGCACAGTAATTTCATTAGGCTGTGATACAATTGCTTGTTTACTCACATATTGTTTTACATGTGCATTACATCAAAATAAGTGGCTATATTTCAAGCCGCCGTCCATTAATCCCTTTCCGCATCATTTTTTCATTTACACTTACACCAGGAAAGCGATTGATGATTATATTTATTTCAAAGAAATTTGTGTTACCTTGTCTACTTATGATTTACATATACTTTGTTTCAGAATATTCAATGAGATATTGTTCACAATTAGCCAAAGTGCTTTTATCAATTCCAGAGTAATCGAATCTTTTAAATTTTTTCCAAATTATTTTCATTCTGAACCAAAACTGTATCATCAGCAAAATGTATAATTTTCATAATACTAAATTGATCAAGTCATTTATGAACAGCAAAAAGAACAATGGGCTCTAAATTTAGTCTTGTGCTGACTCGACAAGTTGTTTTCAGAAAAATAATCGTTCAGTCTTACGCACAAAACTTTTCAAATAGTTTTGTAAGGTACTGTACATTAGCAAGGTGCCTGTCTGTAGTAGTTAGTGGCAATTTAGCCATCTCCCACCTTGCTGTAAATATTGACAATACTTTAGCAGCTTTCAAGGTCGTCCCGAAACAACCCCAAGACACACGCATTCGGTAATAACCTCTGAAAGTAGAAGCGCGAGCAAGCATTTTGACAACTTCAAAGTATTCACCAGGATATCATCCTTTCTGCATGACGTTTTTGAGTCCAATCTAAAAAATAGTATTTCGTTGGTGAAGAAACATATAATTCACTTGGCGTGGTAGAAGATACTATATTTATGCTTGCATCGGCGGTTATAGATGGGTCAGTAGGGCGGAAATGTTCTTTTGAATGTAAAATCGCTGACACAATGCTATCATTCAGAAGAGTTTAATAAAATGTTGAGTAGTGCATCATAACGTGAGTTCAAGATACGGCAAATATACTAGCATCTCAACAGGTTAAACAAATGAGACGAACTAATGTTTATGAATACATTTTCGATAAAATGTCGAGAAAGTTTGTTAAATTAAGCAATGTTTACGGCAATAAAATCGGGAGTTTTTGTGACCAATTGCTCACGACAAAGATGATACGATAAAGACAATTTTCAATACTGCGAAAGGTCTTGAAATTTTATGTTCGTTCTTTGTTTCAAAGAAGCCTCAACAATGTTATTAGTCAAAGATGCTGCAACAGCAACAAGGGTACCGCGTGCAGTCAACAGAAGAAAGAGAAAGGTATTTGTAGCTTCCTTGTCAATATCGGGATTTAGCGTCAACAAAGTAGCGGAAATTGCGGCAGAATAAATATGCGTCATAACCACGAGCGAGCACACTATGCTACTGTGGGGGATTACCGCAAGACGAGTTTCCTTATCGACAGGAAAAAAAAGTACGTGGCCATCAGATTTCTCCGCATCAAACCTCACAAAGCCTAACACATAATCCTGAGTCACTTTGCGTTTCCTTGCTGATGCGTTCTTGTCGCAATGACATGAAGCTACGTTCTGCGTTGTCTGTGCGTAGGGCCTACAAGAGGGGTCACAACAGATACATCGTACTCTGGTCCTTCGGTATGAAATGATGCACCCTAAGTTTTTCTGTAATCAAGCCCAATATTTCCGGTGCAAGCCATTTGCCAGTATAGCAATTAATATCGTCCTACACCTTAGCTTGGTAGCTGTTTTATCTACATTCTGATTACTACACAAAAAAGCTATGCAACTTTTGAGTAGGGCGCCATCTCCATACACTTGATATGGTTTCTTTCAAAGGCCCTGTCTAGACGAGAAGTAAGGCATTCAATAAATCAACCTGCAATGCTGTGCTTTCACAACTCTGGGAAGATTTTCACTGCACTTATTCACAGTTCAGTAACAATGTACCACAAGAGCGAAGGAGCTGAATCTGCTCGCAAAGTGTTTTACTAGGAAATCGATTTCGCGTCGATTACGCATTTTCAATCCTGCAAGGGAATAAGTTTCACTTGCAGGATTTTAGGGAACATTTTTCATTTTAGCAAGTTTAGGCTACCGGCGGCGATATTCCATATGGTTAGAAATTGTGTTTACTGCAAGTTTCCAGGAAATTTTAGAAATTTCAAAATCGCATCACGTGACAGCAGTTGTTGACCACAGTATGTTGCACCTTATTGGTGTGAAGAGCTACTTTCCTTCAATTGGAAAACGTTTTGAAGAGGGTACAAAGTTTAACAAGAGAAATCTTTTGCTGCACGAAACCTTAACATTATTTTGAAAAGCCTATTTTATGGCCATCGGAAATTCAAAGTGCATTCTTTTCTGACTTCTTCAAATTATGCAATTATGCATACGTTAATTTGTCCCATTTATTTCTCGCTTGAAAGTTTATTTGATTTTTTTTGAATTATTTTCAATAGCACTTGTTTTCTGCGATATCGTGGTCTTCACGCTGCTTGTGTTTCCATTGTTATATTGGTATTTAAGTTAATTACTTTTCTTTCATGTCGACAAACAAGAGTCACTTGTGATGAATTTATCGTGTTAACGTCATCTCTTAATACTGAGCAAATCGTTTACATATAGGAAGTACTATCAGTCGATAACGCATTATCAGCTCCTCCAGAAAGACTAAACTACGAGACAGTCCATTAATTAAGTTTGCCACTGCTAGGTACGTCAGGGTACCTTCCGGAAAGTCGCTTGCGCAACAGCGGGTATTTCTTTTGTTTTTAGTTGTAGAATTTATTTTGCTTTTACATTTTACTTTTCAAGGAACAACATCATTCATACTAATTCAAGTTGACATATGTTTAAAACACGGGGATTCCAAAGCAGAGTGTGCGATTTTTGTAAAACGGAAACTCTTCATAGATAACTGAGTTTTCTTTTTATAGCCATCGCATTTTGTAGCCTAGTAACACCTAACATCATTGGCTCTTTTCGCTGAAAATTGCCATAACTTGCGCGTGGATGTTCAGTTTGAATAAGCAAGCAATATTCGCCGTTACGGTGACAATCACCTTCACAAAAGGAACTCTTTCACAGACAATCGAGTGCATTTCATGAGAAGCATCGCTAATTTCACCCCCTATTTTGTACCAAATGCAACCCTACATATAGGGACGCCGAAGTACAATGTCATCTCTACCCTTTCAAACCGGAGGCGGAGGTGCATTCTTCATATACTATATCATAGGCAATTTCATGTTCTATCAAAATCAACTTCAAGCAAATTTATTTCAGTTTTTCGCCTATCAATAAATTTCAGAATTGTTTTCTGTTTTTTTTCGGTAAAAAGTATTGCGGGATATGTTAATGGGGCAGTACTCCTCATGATCTGCTCGCTTTTGCATTGAACCCTCAGGTAAACAGGTTTGAAATCGTGGAATGCCAAATTGTCAATCCCTACAAACGCATCAATCCACAATATATTTATAGGAAATGATCCACACACCCTTTCCGTCTTGTGTGGAAACGTTTTTTCAGTGCTTTAATATTTAATAACTTTTTCTACTTCAGTAATCACAAACACTGCAAGCCATATTGATTTGCATCAGTTTTTGTGTTTGTTTTGTTTGCTGAAAATGTCGAGTTTTGCCAATAGTTTACTGTTTGAAAAGAAGCAAGCATGTTGGTTGCAACTCCTTTATTTACAAAAAATTCTATTACACTAAATTTTCCTACTTTGTCCCAACCTCTACCGCTGCTCAAACCTCCCTGCTCATGTCCATCATTCGTGTAGAGCACAATATTTTCTATGTGCGTGGCTGTCGCGTTGACCTGGCTTACGGCTTTGTATGACAAACACTTCAAATGTCAGTAACGCAAAGGCGTCGATTTACTGACGAGCAATGCTGTCATAAAGAAGGACGTGACCATGATTGCCGGAAGGGGGATGGAGTGCTTGCATCCTCTGGATTTTGAAATTTAATATTTTTTCCGCTGTTACTGCCCCTGGAAAATTTCGTTTGCCACGCACTGGAAGTATCTACTATTAGTTCCCCCTAGAAAAATCTTTCCGAGGCCCCTGGACGCGAATGCATTTTTTACCAAACCTCTGAGTAGTGTCTAAGTGCATATCAAAAAAGGAAGCTCAAAATTGATCGAAGATAAATGGAATAGCGATTCTGGTTCTTTCACTTTGAAACGGTCAAAGAAAAGTTTCAAAATCAGGATGGTCTTCAATTCTCTGACTGACGGCTTACCCACAGGAACGTCTCTCAGTCTTCCGTTCATAGCGACGTTGCTTTTTAATCTGCGATGTCGGTCCTCCCTATCCTTGTGAATCAGAATTAACCAAACGTTGGATTTTTCACCCACTAATAGGGAACGTGAGCTGGTATTAGACCGTCTTGAGACAGGTTAGTTTTACCCTAGTTGTTGGAGTTGTGTTTTCTCGAACTTTACTTGTCCACGTTTGGCGCAAATGCCGCGGCGCTGATTGTTTCTGTCGGCAAATGATTTATATTCCACGCCGCGCGTTGATTTGTTGTGCGCGCTCTGCTTCTCTTAGTCGGTCGCTAAATACCGTCACGTTTGTTGGTAACTCATTCTATTCGATACGCGCTCTGCAACTGTACATTACTGTACTCAAGCCGTAAGCGGAACTGTCTGCCTTGTTTTCCGTTATCTTCTCCGAATAAAGTACAGTGCATTTTGTACAAGATGCTCTGAGTTTTGAGACTGTGTCAGGGAAAAACACAACAGAGTTGCACTGGCGACGAAGATGGGATTCGAACCAACGCGTGCAAATCACAATGGACTAGCATGAAGCGTTGTTGCGGCAGTAATTCTGCTCAATACGAGAGGAACCGCAGTTTCAGACATTTGGTTCTTGTGCTTGGCAGACAAGTCAATGGACGGATTATGACTGAGAGTCCCGCCGGGAAGACAACAATGCACTCTAGCTCCGCCCGCGACGGAAACAGTTAGACGGCAGTTGGGTTGTTGCTGGAGCCGATATCTGACTTTACACGAGCGCGACAGGGGCCGCTCCCAAGTTGATGCATCGTCCTGTTCGAAAGGCGGGGTGGTAAATCATGTGCAAACAATCTAGTTGAGCAGTCTTTTCACTGCGACTTTTTGAGAGTAAGCTTCTAGATCCATCGATTTTTCCGCCTGATGGAGGGCGGGCGCGATATAGCGCTATGAACTCAGGGCTAAGGTTGTAAATCTGTGTCGTAGACCTGTACGGCAACAGGTGAAGATCCGGTATATTGTGTGCATGGCTGAACTTCTTAAAATCTGTTCCCCGGGACGAATATCTTGTGGATTTCCTATGGAGACTGCTCCAAGAATTGTTTCAACAGTCACGATGTGATTTTCTGTCCAGACCGACCGTGGTCGGCCATTGCGGCATTTAATGTTAAATTTGCCGTCTCCACGAATGTCTCCAAGGGGAGCTTTGTTGTGAATCTGGTTGGAACGTTGCTGCCTGGAATGTCCCTTCGAAATTGTCACGTAGTTCGGACAACTGTGACTGTTGCGATGTGGGCCTCTGCAATCGTGATCCTCTCCTGCACGGAATACTTTTCTGCTTGATCGATTGAAATTGGGAGATGAATTGTTCGAGCTGTAACTACGATACACCTGGAAAACAGAAGACCGCAGTGTTGATCTGATGGTGACATCAAATATTAGTGATAATAACATGGATGCATCTTTTCGTGGCACAGTCCTGGAAACTTTATCACATTCCACTTCCGTTAGAAAATGCCACCAACGTATATTACGAAAAGTTGTTTTAAAACAAGAAATTGTAAAGATAGTTCACGAATATGCGGTAGTAGGCGAAAATAAAGTTCTACCGCCTGAAGATTTTGAGATTTTTTCAATATTAAAGTTTGTTAAAAAATGCGGCGCTTGGTGAAATGAATGATGCGCAAAGAATCGAATGAAGTTACAGACATTATGAAGCTCGATACACAACGAAGTGAAAATAACCTAGTTAAAAGGAATATGACCACCATGCCAAACACTTCCACATGCAGTGTCGTCAGGGTAAATGCATGTTAAGAATGTATATATAATCAACATTACTACAGTAGAATTTGTCTAATTCGTCAATTCGCTCAATTCGTTACTTTTTCGTCGGTCCCGGCAGTGTTCCTGCCTTTTGTGTACATTTCTGTTCGTAAGATTGGCCATCGTCTAATTCGTCAATTTGCTCAATTCGTCACCTCTTTCTATCCCTGAGAAGTGTTTCCTTCGGCTAATACGTCATTTGCAGTTTCTCTTTTGATGTTTAAGCAGCTGGTTTAACACGTGTGGGAATTCAAACAAATTAAGGATCTTCATCTGAGAATTGCTACACCTGGCAATTTTCTTATTCAATTCATACACGAGGTGAAAAGCACGACCCGACTTCCCATTGAGAGAACGCAGAACGTCTTTGAAGTTTATTAAACATTTAGAAGAGCTAGATTAAATTGAAGAGCAGCCTAGTTGCCAGTATATCACTACATATTTCTCATTTTCAGTGTAGATTCGTGATTATTGAAAGTTCGCCACACGGCAAAATTGTGATAATTGAAATTGGCAATGGAACGAAAATCACAAACGAATGAGTTTCAACTGAATCAGTATGGGGGGAAAGTTCAAGCATCATTGTGAATGCGTCCCAAGGAGGAATAAGACAGGGGATCATTTTGCGAGGTAACGCTCTTAGTCGAGGCACTTGCAAAACTTCAAATTCCTTAAAACAGTTTGTTGCTTGTTGCCTTGCGCAAGTAAACATAACAAGTGAACTAAGTGCAAGTGCTCAAGCCTTTAGAAATATATCTGTTTATTAGGTGTTGCAGCTGAGACATGATTTTCTCGGTGACTAGAAAAACGTCAAACCAGGAAAGCATTTTCCGGCTACAAAAGCACCGTGTCAGGACGTTTAGATCACCAGTCAATGAGCGTTCAGTGATTACAAACACGCGTTTAAGCGTACGCTCTTCGAGTTTGGTGGTTGCTGTGTGTGTTGCCAATTGCAAACATGAACGAGGACATTTTGTTTTTAGAAGTGGAAAAAGTGAAAGTGATGTGTTTTTCAAAATCTGTTTTGATTTGGCAAAGGTTTGAGCAGTTTACTGCAGTTCAGATGAACATAATGATATATTATGCGCTCTAAAACTGCATGAAATCGCTAAGACGTGGGTTTTCAATCCCGATAAAAATTAATTATCCATCAATGTTTTCCGTTAAAGCTAGTAGAGGTTTGTTTCCACTAGTGTATAAATTTGTATTGACAGAAGACTACAAGAACAACTATAATACGTAGCATAATAATGAACACCTGGTTGAAAGCATCAAATATTTTTTATTTTGCTGCACGTTGAACATGTTGGTATTTTGATAACGTTTCATGTGATTTTTTATATTTTGTTAGTAAAATTGCAACGTTTATGCTTAATAATCGATGTCTGCACAATTTAACTGTGATGTTTTCTTGTCAGATGATTCTTAAGAACAATCTTGAAGACAAAGATGGTTTCAAATTGATGGTTATGTCAAAAAAAACTAAAAACAAATTTCATGGTAGTATTGTGACGTAGCGTCACAATGTGGATGAATCTATTGGAGTTTGATACTTAGAGATGTTTTTTACAACGCTGCGAACGTGTGCGAACCACACTTCGTGACAGGAAAACAGTGCGCTTGATGAAAAGCTTGTGACGTAAGATTTTCCGGCAAGCCTTGCAGAACCTTCAAAATAGTTGTTGTGTTCAAGCAGCCCTCTCTTTTCATTAAGGCACGTTTCGAAAGGGGCGTTTCTGCAGATCGCCTTCCTACGAATCTCCGTACTGTCATTCTGGTATCAATTTAATTTTTAACTGTGAAGTAATCAAAGCAGGAAGTTCTGACCGTTGGTAATATTTGGCAAGGCCGCCGGGCTTTGCGCTATTGATTGACAATAAAACACAATGCAAGTAATATTCCTTATTCGTCAAGATGATAGAAAGTCTCTTAGAATGAAGTCAACAGCAAAAAAGGAACATTATTTAAACTGTAAAAGGAACAGTTACATCCCCAAAATGTCTGTGGATCCTTGCCCCGTGGGGTCCACAACAGTAGATTAAATTTCTAAACCCTGAAAATGTTCTTAGGCAATCTTTCAGCCTATCAATCATTAATAATGTGTTTTTTCACTATTGTCTAAAACCAACTTTTCTACTTTTATGCGCAGTGTTTTTGTTTAAGACACTGGTTTACGAAGGAAAGTGTAAGAGCATGAATTGGCTCTTCAAAAAAGGCGTTTTCGTTTGCCTACTCATCTGGTTTTATGGATGTAAGTGTTTTTAACTCCATGTTAGGAGTTAACGGTGTGGTGTTAAAAGAAAACATAGAAAAATACAAATCATAACATCAGTGAACTCATTCCTGGTTTATTGTTTTTATTTGATTTATTGATTTTCAAATGTTTGAGTGAACACATGCGTTTTCTACTGCTAATTCTGAAAACATCACCGAGGACAAAGTCAAGCAATAATATATTTTCGCTAAATGTACAGCCAACGGAGACTTAAAAAAAAAGTTTTGTCGGCCGGAGGACGGATTTTTCAAATGCGAGAATGGGTTTTGCATTCCTCGTTACTGGGTGCGAGACTTTGAATCAGATTGCCCCAAAAACAATGAAAAGCTTGGCATTGATGAAAGATCAGGTGAGTTGGAAAAAAGAGTACTTGGCTCTACGTTTGAAGTTTAATGGGAAATGAAAACTCGTGGCTTATACAGTAATTTTGATTCAATGAAATGTGTTGTAAAACCTGATTTAAAGAATACAGAAATTGATTTGCAGAGAAAGTCAGAAGGTTAGGTATGTTTAATTTGCCTAATAAACATAGTTCTGATGAATTTTTAAAAAATTTTAAAAAGAAAGCAACATCAGTAAATCAGTTAAAACCCTTTCCAAAACACTTTATGGGGAGACCAAGTTAATTTGAAAATCAGGTTTTAAATGATCATTCAAATATTTGAGGATTTGTTGGTTAAGCTAGTATTCTTTTTGGTTTAAATGAAAGTAGTAAAAAGGTTTGACCAACCACGCAGTACTTGCATCCCGAAAGTCTCACCCACCTAAAGTAAGAACGAATAGAAGTTGGGATAATATTCGCACATCGAAAGAGCATCTTCCAGTAAGAAGCAGAAAGAGTTGAGTAGCCAGATGAATTTTATAGCTTTTATGTCAATATCCACCGGCAGCGTCTTAAACAGAGCAAAAATTACTGCAAACGAAACATACTTCAGAACCACGAGTCTCACTTGGCTGCTATGGGGTTTACCGTACGAAGCGTTACTCCGCGACAACGAAACCAATGCTTTGTCGTCAGATCCGACTGTGACAAATCGCATGATAATTGAAACGTGGTCATGAGTTACTTTGCTGCTAACGCGTCCTTACCTTAAAATGACAAGAAACTGTGCACCACGTTGTCACTGTGGTTGAAAGTCTGAACCCAGTTACATTACAATGATTGCCTGTAACCTGCTGGAAAGCCAGGATGCAGGCGATGTAAATTGTGTAATGCATCATGCCTTTCAACGTATCTAGAAAAATCTCACACTGTCTACGAATTTACTGAAAAACTTTTCTTTAATGTGAAGGTATTTTTGACTTTTTTCATTTTCAAAACATATGCGAAATAACTGCATGAGAGAGAAACTTCTTTGATGCTCTCTTCGATTATTGAACTTTAGCGGGTGAAACATGTGTTTTGAAAAAACCTTGACCCTCTCTCAAAAATGAATTTGAGATTTTTTTCTGGTGTTGAAGAAATTTCATAACCCGATAAAATGCCGTGGAGTATGTTGAACATTTAATGTTTGCAGCTGTAACAAACTGATTTTTCATACTCTTTTGCACAAATGCATTCAATCACATTGGGTAATTAATGCATCAGTGCCACACATGTTATTGGCACTAAAAGACAAAACCAAACATCTTCACTGCTGAGTAACTGAGTTTTGATGATGTACTGTTAAAACCTCTCCGGTGGAGTTGCGTTAAATGTGTGGCTCACCACGAACGGGATGTGCGTGAAGAACAACACCATACATATACAGTATGTGGGGCGAACATGCAATAATAGAGTGATCATCGCAGGCGAACTCTATTTTTGCTTGCTGCCACAGTGCGACGCTTTGCGCACATGCCGCTCGGGATTGCCGATCGCAAGAATAGGCAAAAAGACAACGCCATTTGAAATATCGTGAATATTCCGAGTAAAATACTGTAATTGTGAACTTTTCATTGACTTTTTCAGTGTAATTCATGCATTTTTGATGTCATTTGCAACAGAGTCACTAAAATGCAACGATGACGAGTTTCAATGTCGATTCTCGGAAAAATGCTTGCCGAGACACTTCATGAACACCAAGCATGCGGTTTCTAAAAACCGGTTTAAATTTGGATGCAGAAGAAACCAATCTATAATCCTTCCTTGCCGGAAAGAAACAGGTGAATAAGTTGTTTTTCCTTTGTATATGAGCAAATTCAAGTCTATTCACACTTGGCCGGCACAACTAAGAAAGGGCTAAGTTGATGAAAAGGGCGAATATCCAGGAGACCTACACAATACGAACATCTGCAACGCAGGCCCGTAGCCACTTTTTAAAGTTTGGGGTGAAATGCAATTTTGAGGGGGAATATTTGTGTTTTTATTACATTTTCAAAACAACTTTATCTTGACACAACAAAATTTGGGAAGCACAAAATAATTTGTTGGGCACTGAGCTGAATACACAAACATGGGTGCGGGCCTGGTGTGTTGCACAAGAGATAATCACTTTTACAAATCAGAAAAGAATCGTTGATTTTTCAGTACTAATCATTATGATTTAACTTCGGCAATTTTTGTGCTTTTCTTTGACTACTTTTGCTTCACGAGCTTGTGGTCTTCGCTGTTGAGTTGGTGCATGACTACAACCGAGATGAAAATTGTTGTTTGTCATAAATAAGAGTCAGATGTGCCTGGTTTCCACAACAAAAGGCTTTTATTGAGCTGATTGAACGATGCTGTTCATGTAGCAGTGCAGTTGCAAAACGAAAAGAGTGGGAAGTAACCTTAGTATTTCGAGTTTATTTTGCTCTTTCGATGTTATTGTTTTACATTTTGAGTCTTTCACTGAAGCAGAATTTCCAACTGTCTCAGAAAAGTTGACAGGACAGTTGAGGGCCACGTCACCAAAACGTCTGAATGCAAGAATATGAAATATGAAAATGCGTTTCTCATTACTAAAAAACCTGAAATTTAATTGAAACTCTTTGTTTTATAGGAGATAGCTTGCATTATTTGATTTTTGTCTTCTATCAAAGGTAAGCAAAGTAAAAAGTAAACCGCATTTGTCTGACCAAAAGGCGCACCGGCTTATAACGTGCAATATCAAAAATTGAATGCTAGCTGTTTTTTTTCATACACAAGACGCACTGAAATATAAGGCGAGTTAAATGAAGTAAAACTTAGATCTGAGTCAAATTGCATTCAACTATTTCACAATAACCCCAGAGTGTCGGAGTCGCCACTGGGAGTTCAATCTTTCATTACTAGCGCAACCAATTTTTTGACCTAAAAACTAAAAATTTTGACTTTATAATTTACAAATAGTGACTTTACCTTGACTTACAAATTTTCTGCTTTTGCAACTGCAAAATAATTCAACCTTAGGTGTTGCGGTTAACTCAGAAGAATGTTCATCCACTCTGTGCTTCGAAATAAAAAAAAAACAATTTGTGGTTTGACTTCGAGGGATTGATAAGTTTTTAATGACTACAGTAAAGTCGAACCTGAGAACATCATGAAGTTGAAACACTGTGTGTATAATGGATTGAGCATTTACCAAACCAAGTACTGTAAGACCACGTTTCTTACTTTACCACGCCTATCCTTCATAATATTCAATCGTCCAGTACTGAGCAAAAGAACATTATTACGTCGGAAATTGCAACAAGCCCATTATTATTACAGAATTGCAACAAAACATGTAAAAGCAAACTGTGTTGCAAAAAAAGTTTGACCCAACGATCAATTTTGACCTAATGATAAATTTTGGCCTTTTTTGGCCTAATAAATTGGGATTCCCATGGTATGAGCGTGAAATTTGTTTTTTGGACTTGTCATAAGCTTTAGAATAGGCAGACAAAATTTGCTTTTATTGAGTTTTGGTTGCCCTAGTCATTACATACGAGGGAGTTTAATCTGCCACACATGCTTAAGTCGCTAGACACGAATAGAATAAAATAAATTTTGTGCGTGTGTTTGATTCGGTGTGTGCAGCAATGTAGTCTGGAGCCTCGCGGAGTGATGAGATCTGTGGTATGTACTAACTACTCTCGAACGCTGCTCATTGCAATTGTTGTTATTTCGTTATGTAACAGGATGGTCCAGAGTTTTAAAAGGGCCTCATTTTGAAGCCCGTATCCTGCCCGAGCCAGAAATAACAAACCCGAACCCGGCCCAAGCTCGACATTTATTTTTTAAGCCCGATTTAGGCCCGAAAGCCAAATTTACCCAGTTAGTCAAGATGTGCGCTACTGCGGGGTATCAATAAATGCAGTGTACGGGTATAGCTGCAGATGCACGGTTTTGTCACACCCAAAATAGCAATCACCTTGACCAAAACATTAACTTGAGCAAGCACAAACTTAGCTTGTAGGTCAATGATAATACTCCGGACGGTAGATTTTCTCAAGATAAACTAAAGAAACTTTCACGAAATCATCCACGATGGCACTGCAGGCACATAAGAAACTATTTAGGATAGCGCCATGGGCATGAAGAGCCGGTTTGTAGGCCATCGTTTCTTAAAACAAGCCAGGAATCGTGTAGGTGATTGATGTTTTCGAAGCAAAACCATCGTGTGTTAATTTCCTCACCTCTGTTGCCTTCTCAACAAAAACGTGATACTAATCGGAGCAGAGAACAAAAAACGCAATTGTGTTTGCAAATAGAATTAGCTGAAGAAAAATCACAATCACTTCACTTACAGAAGTCACTGTGGTGAGCACAACAAAGGTACTTTACGAAAGAAAAGACTGTTAATTTGAATGGTATGAAAAAAAACTTGTGTATGCAGGCCCGAAACGTTTTGACAAACTTTAGCCCGAATCCGGCTCGACCATAAAAGTCCGGGCCGACTTACAACTCTGGTGGTCTGTTTATAAACAAAATTGTAACTAACAATTAAATAAATAAATAAACTCTGATGGTCTGTTTATAAAACAAATTGTAACTAACAATTAAATAAATACCACGGTTCACCAAATATACTTGATTCTGGCTAGATGAAAAAGCACAACCAGATTAATACATTAGACGCACTGCATTGTAAGGCGTATTTGCTATGTTTGAGAAAATTAAAGGATTATAACCTTATGGTCCAAAAAATGCGGTACGTGTTTTTTTCAGTGTTTGCTGGACGTTTGTCGGGCGACGTCCTATGCAACATAAGTTTATTTCTGATCCCTTATAACTCATCGCTCTCGATTTCGAAACCTGGTCTTGGTTTGCGTTATCGCAGTTTCAAAATTATAACTATTTTCGTGATGTGATGAAAGCTGCTGTGGTATAAATTTGGCGCGGTGTGAACGCGAATGTATCAAAGGTTGCCCGCAATTTGTTAACCATCATCTATGGGCATCATTGAGAAAATCAGTCCACGGTATAGTTGTGCTTGGGGAGTCTTTCGACATAGATCGTGTCATCAAAGTTTGGGTCAGAGCTTAGCAAAGGTTTTTATTTGTACCACTGCATAGGTTATTACAATGCGGGAAATTCGAGTCTATCCGCAGTTGTTGTCAATGCAGTCTTGAAAATACAAAAGTTATTCATGGTAATATTGTGCCAACACAATCCATATAAATGCGCTGCTTGAAATATCTTTCACAAAGACGCTTCAAAAACATTTCGACTAGCACTAGACCCTTAGTGTCATAAGAGTTGTTATGAAAAAGTTTTTTTTCTAAGGGTAGGGAAACACAAGAACGATTCTGTGTATGCTACCATACGCTACTGGTGTCAAAGTGCAAACATCACGATAAAATTGTTCTCATCTTACGAAATTTGTAAGTTCAGCTTTACAAGAGTTAGCACTTTTTCTTAAATGAAATACCATTCTCGAGAACCATCTCATTTCAACAGGTACGAGGGTGATGGGTGAACCCCTCATTTGCTTTTCGAGAAAAACAAGAGCATTATTTGTATTTTTCTTTTAAATGATAATGCAGGTGCGTAATCTATTCTAAATGACTTCCCTTTAAGTCCCGCGTGCGCCACTTTTCTTGTAGAACTTTGCAATCGTATAACTCGTCGGGCGATTGAGCTAGAGAGCTGTTCAAACCCTCTACGGATTCAGCAAGTCTTGTAGTCAGAATCGAAAACAAACAATTTTCTACTCCGGTGGAGGGGTTTTGGAGGTGACGTCACAAAGAGGACATGTTTTGGAAAAGTAGGCCATCTTTGGCCAGCTCTGGGCCCCAACCCATTGACCCATTCTTTTGGTTCAAAGTTTTGTTGAAAACCAGATGAAAATCCGCGTCTATAGAGCCCTTGATTGACTTGCCAGAACATCTGTGGCCAAAATCATGGGCCAAAAACCCAGTTTTGAGCCTAATTCCTAACTTTTCAGAAAAGGCATAATTTGCCCTTTCAGACCAAACTTTGGCCGGCCATAACTCGGCAGCAGATAGAGCTAGAGAGCTGTTCAAACCCTGTAATGACTAGTGGCTTCGTGTAGTTTAGAATAAAAAAAACATTTTTTAAATTTGGATGGGGGGTTTTGGGCCAATGGGCTCATGATGGGGGTCTGTTTTTTGGTTAATTATATGACGTCATCATCCGATCCCATGCGCCAATATTGTGGCTAATAATATGTTTGGATTCTAGACTAAAATACGCGTTTTTAGAGCCGTTGATCACGTTTCTACCGTTTGTGGTTCAAAAGTTATGCCAAAAATATTCCAAATATGTCAGGAATTCCCAAGGGCTTTCAGGTGATTTTCCCATATTAATATTCTAACATTTTTTCCATAACTCATCAACCAGAAATTCTAAAAATCCATCAAACCCTCTAAAACCTCGTATTATAGCCTAGAATGCATTTAAATTTCGGCGGTTTTGCGCCAGTGATTCGGCTCGATTTACGCACTCCCACGGGACACTGACGTCATGGATTGTTTCGACAAACCTGTCAAAACATGTCAAAACATCCTGTGGTTTTGTAAACATGGCCAGAAAGGCCGAAATCGCATGGTGAAAATTGTTTTTTTCAGTCTAAACTACACGTCTTTCCCGATTCAGAGCGGATTTGAACAGCTCTCTAGCTCGATACGCTGGTGACTGTTGGCCATAAAGAAATAGGAGGTTTTCCACCACAGACTAAGGTTTGTAGGTGATTACATTTTCACCAATTTTTGGTGTTTTGTACATAATTTCGGCTACAGATATGCTAGAAAGTCATTCAAGGGCTCTAAAGATGCGGATTTTGGCCTAGTTTCCGAAACAATCTTGAGCCATAACAATGGCCCAAATGGGTTGGAGCCCAGGGCCAGGTAATGGTAGCCAAAAACACCCCCACTTGTGGCGTTCCCCTACGAAAACCCCCCACCGAAAACGAGCAAGTTTCTTTTTCGATTTCGACTACAAGACTTGCTGAATCCGCAGAGGGTTGCACAGCTCTCTAGCTCAATCGCCTGCCGAGTTATAGGATTGCAAGGCTCTGCATGAAACGTGGTTTTCGCAGGACTTAAAGGGTTAACCCCGTCAGTTAGGCCAATGCTCGTTGATAAGCTTATACATGAAACAATGGCAGGTAGTTCCATAACACAATCAGGTTTATTAGTCAAGCAAAGCTTGATATATACTTTTTCATATGTAAGCAACGAGAAAATTGAATGTTTATCCAACGACGAAACTGAATTACGAAGACCTTCACGGTGACTCCATCCTAATTCAAAAGTAAAGTGGAATTTTCTTTACCTTGAAATGCACAAAGCAGAACTCCTTCGAAGGTCTACGTTTTTGTAGAAAGTGTTGATGGCGAAGCTCGATGTCAGCAACAGCGTGGGAAGCTCCCTATGTTTAGAAGTGAAGTTAGGCTTAAAGTAACTAGGTTATGCACAATGAAGGTAATTCCCATTTTGATTCAAATTAAAAATCAGCTGGCTTGAAACATAGACTATATATACCATCAAATGTATTATGTTATCCTCACTCCATTGATAACATTATTTTCGCCACAAGTAACGGACTGTAACAGATCACAAATAACCGCTCAATTACCTGTGACTTGTATTCGCTTTTGCTCATTCTCAAACCTGAGTTGTGTCTGTATTATAAGATGAACGTCATCCTAGCCCAGGGGCGGATCCAGCCAGGTAGCTTTTGGGAGGGGAGCGATGTTAGTAATATTTGACAGTCAAGTCTCATTATGGGTCACTACTGTAAGAGAGATGAAGTATACTTCACAACACTGTGGTGACAAGATAATGGACGGCAAAATGGCCTTATATCGCGAATGCTGTTTTCAGAATTGTAAAAAAACATAATGAATAAAGTTACTTTCGTAGGTTTAGGTGCGGCGATCGCCCCAATCGCTCCCCCCTGCAACCGCCCCTGTCCTAGCCTTAAAACGCATTTCTTTCTTTCAGAGTTTGAATGTCATAGAAGCAAGCTGTGCATACCACGCTGGTTTGTGATGAACAACAACATGGATTGCAGCACGGCAGTTGTCAAAGATAACAGTGACGAAATAAACCGATTGTCATCGTGTAAGACAACTGAGTTCGCTTGTCATGGCAAATACCCGTTGGACAACTCAACACTCAGATGCATTCCTCGAGAATGGGTCGCAGATGGAGACGAAGACTGCGCCGATGGAATGGATGAAAAAGTCAAATTCGACCAATGTATTCAGGATACCGAGTTTCACTGTGTCATTGATGGGCGTTGCATATCAAGATACAGAGTCCTGGATGGTGTCAATGATTGTTCGGATGGTTCTGATGAAATCAAAGCAATACCTTGTATTCCACACAAAGAGTTTCGTTGTGTTGCTGATGGCCGCTGTATTCCACGTTCTTGGAGAGGAAACAATATGATAAACTGTGTTAATGCAAGTGACGAGTTACCAATGCCGCTCAACGAAACTTGTGTTGATGGGGAGTTCAGATGTAAAAACAACAAACGCTGCATTCCGACATATTTGCTCTGTGATGGAATGGACCATTGTGGTGATTGCAGTGACGAAATAGAAAGCTGCATGGAACCGAGAATGTTTCGTTGTCCAAACGACCCAACCGGTAAATGCATCCATCGTTCTTATTCCTGTGATGATTTTATGGATTGCCCAAACCACGGCGACGACGTGACAAGTGTCCCTGGATTCAAATGCCATATAACGGCTTCAGTTGGTCAGAAACCCAAACACTGCGTTGTTCCCCAATGGAGTCTTTTCGACGAGTATTCTGCATGTGATGATAAGTCTGACCTTTGTGCTTCGAATAGTTCGAAATGCACTCGATGTGTTTTCAGCAACCTGACAATATCGCAGAAACAGGTCTGTGACGGAATAATCGACTGTCCAGATCTATCAGATGAATGTCTTTGCTCATCCCTACTCCCTTTGTCCAACCGTTCAAGGCAGTTGTGCGACAGGATTCGTTACGGAACCCCGAACGTTGCTTGTGAGAAATGTGAACAAGCAGAATTTATCTGTGACGAAAACCCTCTGGGAATCAGTAAAGTATGCGATGGTTTTGCTGATTGCCCAAAATCGCAACTCGACGAAGCTTTCTGTTCAGCATCGAGCAACGAAGCGAAACGCTCTGAAGAAGTTAATGATTTTCTGTGCGACAAAATCCGTGATGATGTGAAGGCCGCTGCAGCAAAGTTTCTCTCTCAAACTACGGTCAACGACCTTCTGCCAACGAAAGCTACACGGTATGATTTTCATATTTTCATTTCACTCAGTTTAAACTGGTTTACCTCAATTCAACTTTTCAGTCGAAATACACTGTGTCTAAATATTTAGTGGTGAAAAGCAAACTTTTGGCCTTTGAACATAGATGCGACACCAGGTTGACGCACGTGTGCATGAGAGTTTAAACTGATTTTTTAAATCCACTGCTTAAATGGCCGCCATGGATCTCGGGGAGATGTTCAGGCGCCGTTCGATTTTTCATCATCCAAAACAGTCAGCCTGTGGAATCCCATGGGGAGGTGGACGGATTGGAAATTGATGGACAGCATGGTCGACCGTTAGTTCTGCGCCGCACTCACAAGCCGCAGAAAGGCCTAAACCCTTTTTGTGTAAGCGGAAGCGGAAGCGTCCTACACCTGTGCGGATGCGGTTCAGTCAGATCCGCTGTTCTGGGCAGGGTCATTCTAGGAGCGTGGGTGCCAAAGTCGGTGATAAAAGCACGGTGAATCGTAGTGCTGTCCAACCACTCTGCATTCCATCCGTCATCCACCCGGAGCTCTGTGCTTGTGTTGTTGTTGTCAGATGAACTGATGTATTGTTGTGCTGTGGTTGCAAATGTGTGTTTTGATATCCTCTTGACTAATACAGGTGTTCCTTTTCATTGTCTAATTTTGTTTGTTCTCCCAGGGTTTCAACACAATTAGTTTTTGACAATGATCGATAAAAAATGCTGTCAAGACATTTTTTATAGAACATTTCAGATACAGATTTTCTACTTTTCGCACATGAAACAAAAGATCGATCCGGTTTCTTTCAATTTATGACGTGATGTTGCTTCTTTTTCACCGGACATGAACTTCACCCGACATTTGTCTATTTTTCAAAATAAATTTGTGCATCATTTATAACCATCATATTTATGAAGGTCCACTTTTATTGTTGAGCAGAATAAAAAACCTGTTCCACATTTGCATCATTTGTGGAATGCACCCCTTCTTGTTTCTCTGAAATGATATGTCTACGTTTAAAGTAATGTTTATACATCATCATTGCGCTTTTGATGATCAATTGAAATCTTTGTTGTTGAGCAGTTTAAAAACCTATTCGACATTTATAATTATTTACGAGTCAAGTGAAACCATTTTTATTTCTCTGAAAAGGTGTGATTCACGAATCGAATGCGCGACTTTCGAAGATGAGTGCAGCTTAAGAGCGGGTTGTTTGAAGAAACCAAAAGTCTGTGACCTTCTCAGAAAGAAAGAGGTGTGTCGGCTGGTATTTAAACCCACTGATACTTCAAAACCGTCAAACACTTTTTGCACTTGAAATAACATTGACACGTTAATGTAGTAAGGTTTGAAGTTTCAAGTTTTTTATTGTTTCATATGACTCATCCATTAAACAAAAATTATACTGAGAGCCATTGCGCAATAAGGAAAGAAATTGCCAGTGGAAATCAGAGCAAATGAAAACACAATGGCAAAACAGCAGATTAATGTAAATACGACGTGCCCAAAATGTATTACACGCAGATAAACATGGGTGGTATAGTACCCACTACCCATATGGCTATACATAGGCTTTCAGGGAGAGTTTTGTAAACTAACTCTGGCACCATTCCACTTGTCTCGAAAATCAAGAGAATTCATGCAAACACAAGTTTCTTACATTTTTCTAAGGACATAACATTAACAAAAAAGAAACCCGAGGGTGGTTCACCACCCTGAATTCCTGAGCAGGTTGTGGCTACGTTTTGAATTGTCAGATAACCGCATCATTCTGCCAACGCCTGGCTTTCCGCGATGCAGACACGTTGTATTGTTTTGCAGATAAAGGGCTTTGCCAAACTTGTAAATCTTAACAAGGACGCCAAGTTATATCTGCGAACCTGTGACTCGTTTCGAGAATTAATGTTGGGAAAATATGTTTGCAACGGCGTAAAAGATTGCTCCGAAGGAAGCGACGAGAATTTTTGTCCCGAACGATTTTTCTGCGACGCTGGAACCATAGCCGGACTGTTTGCTGGTAAATCAATGATTTGTTTTTATCAAATAACCTTTCTCCACGCTGTCCACACAAGCGAAGCAATCAAGCAAATAATTTTCAAGAAATCGATATCATGTGACAGTGCGCATCCACAGTGCTGTAATGTCTGCAAGCAATGATTGCAGGTGAAACGCTGAAAAGCTGTAGAGCAAGAGTTGAGAAAGCAACAAACTCAAAACACAAACGCATAAATCTAAGCAGACGCTGCGACGAGCACACACCGAAAATTATATCCTCACCAATTAACTGCTTTCAATGGAAGTTCAGAACTATCTGACGCCAAATATCGAGCAAAGAAACAGACCCACATTGACGGAAACACGCCGCCATGACTCAAACGTAACGTTGGTAGAATAAGTCAGTCGGATTGCGTTCTTAACTTTGGCAGCCATACTCCAATGAACGCTTTAACATCAAATTCTAAACGCTATGCCCAAGTTAACAATAGTTTTTTTTCAGTTTGTACTTGCCGTAAACATAGCTCTACCTTCGGCATTGCTTTCATAATTTAGGACTGACGACCCGTAGCGTTGCGTGAAACCGATGTTTTAAATAGAGTTTGCTGGATTGATTCCCTTGTGTCGCCTTTGTGAAAATTGGTTACGTCTTCGTGAAATTGGTTCGTGAACACAGATATGTGCGAGCTTGAAGCATCGGTGCCCGTTCGTCTGATTCCTCGAAACCGTGCAGCAATACTAAGGATTTCAGTGTTGTTTTTTCCAAAAAAATAACGATTTTCGTTTTTTTTGTTGAAGGATGATAAACGAGATCCGGTTCTGCAACTTTGCGTCGGAGAGCTTAGTTTTTATTGGATCGAGCCATGAAGCTTAAGTGCTCGTCACACACAATCTGTCGAAATGGCATACACAAATAATGTGTGATACGTGGTCGGTGCAAAGCGGATCAAAATGGAACTTTCTTGCTCTAGATCAGAGGTTCCCAACCTGGGGTACATGTATTCCCAGGGGTACATTTGCCTATCCGAAGGGGTACATTTAAGGTTGTCAGGAGAAGAAAAAATATATCTACATATTATGTATTTCCAAATATCCACATAAAATCTGTAAATATTATTTTAAAAAATCATTCTATGCTTATTGTTATATATATCTAAGAATAATCATGACAAAATCAAGACATTAGGGGTACACGTTCATCTGTCGAAATATTGAAGGGATAGATCCTTATCTGTTGAAATGCTGAAGAGGTACATGCTCATCTGTCAGAAAGCTGAAGGGGTACATGGCAAGAGAAAGGTTGGGATCCCCTGTTCTAGATGATTTGAGGCAGATGGCGATGTATTTCGAATAAAGTTTGGCACAAGCGCACTAAGCACAAAGCACTTTTTCATAAGTCTCTTACTTTATTAGGTGTTGTGTCTTTTCAAACAAATTAACGAATAGGCGGCAAAACCTCAGAGTATTCTGCTAGATTTGCATTGTAGGTGCTGGTGTGCCAGTACAGCATTAACCTTCGACAAAAATATCACCCTCAACTTTCCACCATTTGACGATGGTCTACTGCTGTAGTGTCGACGCAGCTATTCTTTTCATTCGAATGGGGGTCGATGTTACTCGCTATCTAAAATACTTCACAGATAGTTTGAACTGAAGCTGTTAGCACATAGTTCGTCTGAAGCGATCAAATAGTGGATCGCATCTGATGAAGCCTTCGTTGCTTTCAAAATCGTTGGATTTTGGAAAAAGCGACAGAATATTTGAATAAAAAGGACCTCATTTTGCTGTATTTTCTGTAAAACGTTATGACTGTCGCAATTTTGACGTCATGACATCTAATCTTGCTTCGCATAGCTTGAATTAAATTCATCTATAAGCCCTGCGTGAAACAAGAAAAAATCCAAATTTGTCTCATAGATGGAAGTTTGAAACAACATTTGGTCAACTTGTAGAACTATACCAACCACACCAAGGAACAAAGAGGTCGGTAGACGAGTTACGATGCGCTGACAACTAATATGTGCTTGAAAGACGTTGTTGGTGAGTATTTAGGACGGTACTCGCAATTAAAATATTACCTGGTATAAGGTGCCTTCATCTACCATGCACAGCCACAATATGCATGCGGCAATGCTGTGTGAGAAGTGCTGAATCAGTGCAATTTTATAAGAAGAATACCAAAAGAGTTGGAGTTAAATCCAAACTCTTAAATAAACACTAAATCTCAACCTTGAAACATTATAACTTAACACTAGGCCCAAACACTAAGCCCCAACACCAAACCTTAAATCCAAACCCTAATCCTAAGTCATAACCAAAAAAGACTAAACTAAAACCAAACCTTAAACCCCAATCCCTAAGTCGTTACAAGCCCGCAAACACAGGACTCGCAAATTCTCATGAAGTGTTACAATGGTGAAGGTACCTCAAATAAGGTGACATTTTGATAGTGCCTAATTTGGTAATTACTCACAAATGGCGGCTATCATGCATATATTCGTTGTCAGTGCATCGTAGCGAGTCTTCCTAAGTGTTTTTTTTAGCTGCACTCCGACTTAATGTTATTCTAAAATTTGACTAAATCTTTTTGTATCTAAATAGGGATTGGGGCATTTGAAGCAGACTTCTCATAAAAAGAATCACTACTGTATGATAATGTTGCGAACCAAATTCCTCAAAATTTTGGAGAGATGGGGGACAAACAGACGTTGTCATCACAAACAACTGGCTCTGTTTCGAATTGACCACATTATAGACACAGCTGGTTGAGTTGTAGCCTAAGTTTTATAATACTATAATTGCTGCTTGCTGCACTCTTTCCTTCCATTGATTTATTGAGTGTTCAAAGCAACACCGCTCACGTCTCCAAGTGAAGGCCTTAATCATACTCTCCTTGTGACGACTGTGTAGTTCAGTGACGTTTTCTCAAAAATACCGCAAAATAATAATGTAGGATCTGGGGTTGAAATCAGACACAAAAAAGTTTTGATTTGTCAAAAATTCGGGAATATCCCTGAAAATTCGAGGGCATATTTTTCGACGTCTTCCTTTACTATTATAATGATCAGTGAGTCTGATAGAATAACCAAGTCTGATTTTGTCTTTTTTCTCCATAAAAAGAATGTCTTCACCTCCAAATATAGGAAAGGTCTTCATGTTCGTTTAGATGTCGTGTGAGAGTTGATGACGCGCAAAACATTTTTGGGCAAGCGACTTTTCCTTTCCAAAAACACTTTTATGACCAAAAAATGTTCTTGTTGGTGCTAAGAGTTTATAATGGGTAATGAACAGCTGCTGCAGAAAATTGTAGGTGGAAGTATGACGCACCTAAATGTTTTGGGCAAGTTTTGGAAAAATACAAAAAAAATTCTTCACATTCCCAAAAAGTTGCCTGATCCTACGCGTATACTGCGTAACATGAATATTATTCTTGTCAGGTCAGAAGTATCGAGTGAGCATTCCACAAGAGAAAACTTGCGACAACATCCCTGACTGCATTTCGTGCACCAAGATACAAAACTGCAAATCACCTGGAGCCAATCGTTGTGACGAATGCAACTGCTCGTCAAGCACGCATTTCTACTGCAGTAGCGGCAAACCACTGTTCGTTGAAAGGACCAAAGTTGAAGATGGAAAAAATGATTGTTCCGATGGTTCGGATGAATGCCCTCCAAGTTTTCTGAGCAACAACCCATTGTCGTCAAAAGACCAGCTGATAAAATCTGTGCCTCTTCAATTTTTTGTTTGGATAATGGCGTTTATGTCAATCGTAGGAAACGTGGCCGTTGCCATAGCTACCAGCAAAAAATTGTACGAATCAGCAACTCGACAAAAACAACAATCCTGGAACACGCCTTTGATCAACGCCCTTATGGTCCTGAATCTTTCAATTGCTGACTTCCTGATGGGAATTGCCCTGCTGCTGATTGCAATAAAGTCAGCGCAATTTTCGGGAAGTTACTGTAAGTTCGACAAGACGTGGCGCACTAGCACCACTTGCAATTTCATTGGGATTCTAAATGTTTTATCCAGCGAGGCTTCAGTGCTTGTGCTGGTCTGCATAACCGCGCAAAGACTATACAGTGTTCACAGACCTATACAAGCTAGAAATTCTAGTATCAAACTGGTTTCAGGTGCCCTTGCCGTAGTTTGGCTTTTTTCGCTTTTTCTTGCTCTGCTTCCCTTTTTACCATCTCTATCACGTTACATGGTCACGAAAGCTCTCGTGTCCAAGAGTGTTTACTTTCACTCTGACGTTACAGACTACTCTGAGTTTTTCGAGTTTGCTAATCGACTTTCTGGATTAAGCAATGGAACGCAATTGTTAGGTGTTGGCTGGCAAGACGTCAATGAGTATCTCGAGTTAAACTTCGCTTCTATTAAACCGAACATCACCGGGTATTTCGGTTATTACAGCGTCAGCGGCGTTTGCCTTCCAAAGTTTTACCGTACTGCCGATGACGTGTCGCACTTTAACGTGATGTCCGCTGCAATCATCTGCTTTAACTTTTGTGCTTTGATTTTTGTCGCTGCCTCCTACGCATCGATTTACATAAAATCCACATTTTCTGTTCCCGCAGAACAAGCTTCTGACAGAGGGAGAAAAATGCAGAGAAAAATTACTATTTTGATATTGACAGATGTTGCTTGTTGGTTGCCTATTTGCGTGATGTCCTTTCTAAGTATGGGATCCATTGTCATCCCTTCCGTACTTTACGCAGTTTCAGCCATAATCCTCTTGCCCATCAACAGCTCTCTGAATCCAGTAATATACACCGACGTCATACAGAAGATCGTTAGCTTTCTTCGACAAGTGTTTGCAAGTGTGAGACATGGTGGACGAAATCCTCAGTAATGTTTGTTGACATTATTTTCACACAGGGAAGGAGCTTGCGGCTTCAAGGAAAGCAATGACTGAAATTCCGTTGCTGGTGGTTGCAGGTCATTTTTTGATAGACTGTGTTTTCCACAAATTTTGCTTAGTGCTATCCACAGATCATTTTAATTTAATACCAATTGTCGATTTTTGCAATTTCTGAAATTAAAAATCTTTTCCGCTTTGAGAACACAAGTTTCTCGCCCGAAAGTGTGAGGTAAAAAATCATGTGACAACATCCTGACTAGTTTTTGTAAACCAATTTGTTTTTCCAAACTAAATTTGTGATTTGATTGTAACCTTGTCAACTTTAACTGAATGTTTGGTTGAAGCGCTATTAAGCGTTTGGGATATAGTGTTTCAATTACTTTTTGTGTGTCAACAACGTGTTTCAAATTATGGAATTCATGTCTCACAAAGTGCTTGTTTGAGTGTAAAAGGAAATCGGAAAAAATTGGGAAAATAAAACCCATGCATTGATTCAATCATTTTGCATTCTGCTGTCTTGTTTCATGAGTACATCAAGATTGCATGACCAAACACGTAATGTTTAAAACATGTAAAACGTTTAAGAAATGACCACTTTGCTAGCAATGGTAAATCGAAATTTCTTTCAATCTCCCGGTATAACTGCACCATTTGTGTTTTCCCTGCGTGCGTCTAACGTATCCATTATTGGTACATGTAAGGAAAACTGGCTTAATACTTATGCTTACCAAAAAAATCAATTCACAAACGAGGCACAAAGAAAACCAGACAGACAACCAAACACCCAAGACGAACAAGATCTCATGCGCATACGGATATCCGCACATGCGGATACAGGAAATGACAGTTATACGATCAGCATAATCCCAGCTACATGTTGTTAGACTGAGAGACAACGGAAAGTGTCCTTACTGTCGTACGGCAACAAGAATGAAAATATACCTTGTTTTCCTCTGGTGAGGGGCGTCGAAAAGTGGGGAAGGGGGAGCAAGACCTCCCCCTGGATTTTGACAATTTTAGCAAAAAAGTTGTTTTCTCAGTTTCGAGAGGGAAAAATCAAATTTTTCCACTTTTGGTGCCCCACTGGAATAATTTTTGGAAAAAAACCCTGGTGGTCCCCTTGGAAAAATCCTTCCGACGTCCATGCCACAGGTGAGGGGCACGGTGCAGCATCTCCAGTATGATTCGAAACACCGAGCGTTTTTTAGCAATCCCAGAAAATTCTGCTGGTACCACACCAAGACGGAATCAAACAATGTTGGAGATGTAGTCAGTCCAGAACAGGGGTAGGCAACCTACGTCTCGCGTGCCATACTTGGCACGCCAAGCAACTTTCAATGGCACGCAGATGCTTCATATTTTACATACTAAATTTGTTATGATCCGCAACAAGTATTGTTGACCTTGGTTTGTACAAGAGACTTATGTAGTTGGCACACTGAATGATTTGGAACTTTAAATCGGCACACATTTAGCAACAATTAATTGCCGACCCCTGATCCACAAACTCGTTAGGTCGACCTCTGGGCTGATTTCCGGTGAGTTTAACGTCTCTCACTTTTAAAGTGTGTTGCCTGCAGTCAGGGCAAATCAGAGGAAAAATGCACTGGTGCTAGACCTGTTTTGCGTCCCCTTATAAATTATAAATCATACCTGATTACGGGATTCATTAGCGTTTCAATACTAGACTAGAAATATCAAAAGATGTCTAGGTGATCTCAATCAATGTGCGTAGCACAGCTGGTTTTCAAATTTCACAACTATATATGAAATATAACATTACCATTTAAACTATCCAGTGGCGGATCCAGGTTGGTTGGCAGTTTGTGGCAACTGACCCTCCTAAACGGCTGTGGCGCCCCGTTAAAATGGCGCCCTTCTGATGAAAATGCACCCCTTTGTGCTTCCTATCGAAATAGAAACAGAGGCAGAAATGCTCTAAACCAACTATGTCCAACCCAAATGGCTTACGGAGCCAAAACGTATTCCACTGTCTTAACCAGGGCCGCACATTGAATACCTTACTTTGATCTTAGCAAACTAACTTTAGCTTAAGCTAATGCAGTTACAGCGTTCGAATCCTAACTGCAGTAGTAACACACGTGATAAAGTGGCACTGAACACCACCTGCATCAAACATGTCAAATTTAAGATTACTAATATTTGGACTGGATGTCAGTATATAGGATACTTTTGCTATAGCGGAAACCTCAACTGAACCGCACAAAACCTTTGACTGGGCCACATGCGGCCCGAGGGTCGCCGGTTGCTCTAAACTGAACAATGCTTTTTACACTTCGTTGAACTTCAGATTTTGCGTAACGGATTTTGACCCAGCCTCTTACCGATTAGAAACAACAATGTCAGTTTGGAGCGTAAAATTGGGATAGACTTAACAGTTTAATGAACACTAAGAAAGCCTTCAAAAAACTATACATGTTTTATTTTGAGACGTTTCCGATTATTCTTAATCCAACTCCAGTCAAAAAGCGGCAATTCAAAACTGATCAGCCTATAACCAATTTGAGGTGATGAATTCGCCGGGTGCCTAAATTGAATGACGAGCCTATAACAATTTAAGCACCCGGGGAATTGCTCCCCCCTTGCCACCCCTCGTTACGCCTCTGCTCAGCCCGCCTCCCCCTACTTCTTTTGAACCGTGTCACAACTTTTTTCATAATCTGGACTAGGGCGATTGATGTTTTTTTTTACTGAAGATGGATTAAGAATAATCCGAAACGTCTCAAAATAAAACACGTATAGTTTATTGAATTTTTTTTTGTGATGATGAAACAATGTCACTTTTTCGTAATAATACTCCTGTTCCTTTTGTCTTTTCCGCTTGAGAACTGCCCAGCAATCACAAACGCGATCTCGATCTCTCGCTTGCACAGTTCTTGCCTTGCCGGTGAGACTTGTGCAAAATTGGTCTGTTTTTGTTATAAGTTCCAATTTTTAATGCTTGGTGGCAGCCTTGAGAGGAAAAGCAGTGGTGAAGATAGGAATGCAACAAATATGGAAAACTTATAAGTGACGCAAGACTGTAGAAGCCTGCGAAGCGAAAACAAGTTTCAGGTCTGCTACCAGTGCAGTCCGTGAGTCTGCAGTACGTCTGCATCTTAGTTGCGCAACAGCAAAGTAAGTGAGTGAGTTTCGTATCGGAACTAATGCCTCTGATTGAACCACAATGCAGCATGTGTGTGAAAAGTTATAGCAACATTTGTACGTTACCAAACAACTTGTCGGTATGGGACAATAATGCATGGAGCGTGCCTAGTTTTTTGTCCGTAATATACTGAATTTTTTTTTTGAATGAGTGAAAAATATTAAGTTAATTCGGAGACAAATCTTCGAAACGGTAGGCTAGTCAATACTGTTACGATCAGAGCAAATACTATTACGGGACCAAATGACCGACATGTCACAGCGAAAAAGAAACAGGAGCGTGCTTCAGTAGCTCAAGGATTTATGACCGAACAATTCAATTTTGCAACATTACCTCACTCCGTCAGCGACGACAACGCAGCGTAACACTGAACCACTACGTGGTAGCACGACACGCCTCAACAAACCAAGGTACTGCAGCAGTCAGGTATATCGCAGAAACTTCGGCAAAAAAGCAACTATCTACAGCTTGGTGGAATGGATAATCGGCTGCACGCGGTCAGGACAATTTTTGCTCGGTTCAATATTTGCGATTCAAAATCTGAGAGGGAGTACGGCGCCTTACGCCCCTCCCCAGGTTTGCGCTGGCAACAGTGGCTGACGGCTATGTGGTTGTGTCTTGAGCCTTTTGTTGCAAGTGCAAACCCGTAGACAGCTCACGCCGGCAGCGAAAAGACAAATTCGGCGCTGTCAGTGAAATATGCAACCGACGCAAAATGCGTAGCTTATTGGCTAAATCATTCCGTGTAAATCCCATAAATTTGAGCATAAAAAAAGAAAAACAGTGCAAATTTTGACGTTTTCAATGGTACTTGTTGTGCTGGCTGAAATTCATGGATTCAACTTGGTTATAGGCTGATCATCACCTGTGTTTGCTCGTCTGGATAGAAGCAGATCCATCGCCAGGCCAACAGCATTGGGGGTGGATTTAAGCAGGTTTGAGGGGTTGTTAATACCAAAATTGGAAATTGACTTTATCAGAGAGACTAGCGATTGAGTGTGAAGGTATTCACTGTGAATTTGATTGTCTCAGCCCAAGGGGCATAACGAGGTTAGATGGCGCCCGGGGCAAGAAACAGATTTGGCGCCCCCATGTTCGAACTTGAGGTCTTTTGGAAGCAAATCTTTTGTTGAAGAAGGTACTTGTGGCATTTTTAGGACTTTTCGGCGATCCCCGGCGATATATTATTGGCATTAAATGTATTTTAGGGTAATATTCTTTTTGAAGTCAGTGTGAAAATATGCGATTATGAGATCGTTTTTCACGATAGCCAGCAGAGTTATCTAAATTGGGAGTAATGTCATAGAAAATGCCTTTCATTTGTTTTTTATTTTTGAATTGCCGCTTCAGCAATAAATATGCTTTCCATGTGCATGTAACTGCACAAGCTTCATCTGGAAATGTGATCGTGACTTCGCTTTTTATTAGGCTCCTTGCTTGGAAATTGAGTTGTCAGTTCCTAGTGTAAAAAGAACTGTCCTATTTCTAAGCAGTTAGCAATACGTTTCATACATTGTGTTTTTCTGATATGCGGTTATCCAAAACAGAGTCTAACACTAGCGCGCAGCATGCCTTAGGGCACTGGTCCACAACCAGGCCGCGAAATTACAAAATGTGTACTGGATGGTGACACAACTCACTTTCTGTGCATGTGATTGGCCGATTCTTCCCATGGAAACATCGTTGCAAAAGTACTCCCTGCCGCGGTAAAATTGTCAAGCGTTGACCGGTCCGCGGTTGGAAAAGTGTTGGGGACCACTGCTTTAGTGTATATCTTTCAAACGCTTATTATAGAAATGGAAGATTGTTTGGGACACCCACAGCGTTCTCAGTTATGTGTAGCTTGTAGAGTCCTGCGCGGGTTGAAATTTTTTGTCCGCTCCCGCCCCGCACCTGCAAAATTTAAACCCGCCACGCAGGAGTTTGAGAAGTTTTGTCCGTTCCCGCCCCGCACCCGCACACTTCTAACCCGCACCCGCCCCGCAGACCATCCCAACCAGCGCCTGACCCGCACTTTTTCGGTCTCAAACCCGCACCTGTCCGCAAACGACTAAAAACTCATAACTAGGACAAGTTTTTGTTGCAATAAAATCGTGAGAAATATGCATTTATTTTTATCAAAAGTTGCAGTAAAAAGTTGCATTTATGCACAAGCATTTTAAACGACAGTGATTTACTCAAGAGATTTATTTACATATAATGCTAAATATTTCCAAACATTATCTGGGGAGAAATGGCGATCATTTGCCAACAGTTTGCGTAGCATGCTAAACTTCGCTCCACACTGCATGAAGTTGCTTTGCAATTTAACAATTTGGCCGACAGTTCTGGACTGATGTTTGTTTGGCCGGGTCATCGCTACAATTCCTTTTTGGTCATTATTCAGACCGAATCGGTTATCGAAGAGAACAGAACTATACTGAAATAGTTCTCAAGCATGTTTTTCAAATCACACTTTTACATTTTATGCAATAGGCCTACTTGATAAAAGTTGCATGAAAAAAAGGAAAAAGTTGCAATACAAAATTCCTGCAAACAGCTCATCGTACTACATAAATTCTGAGTATTTCAGAAGCTGTTGCAAGCTGTAAAAAAAGTTGAAAAACTTGCCCTACTCACAACGCCTGAAGACAAGTCTAAAGGCGGCTTCACACAGAATCCGGTAACGGCTTACGATCCGGCTTATGGCCAAAGGCAGTCTTCACACAGGCTCCGTTGCCCGTATCCGGGTAATTTTTCTCGGTTTCGATCGGCTTTTTTAGAACGTTACGAAAAAAGGTAATTTTTCTCGGTTTCGATTGGCATTTTTAGAACGTTGCGAAACAAACGCATAAACTTTATTATTGAGATCCCACTCAGTTTTGCAGGTATCTCAACAAACAAGAGCAGGACGTTCTTTTATCTCAAGAAATCACAGCAGGAAGCCACTCCTTGTTTTTATAACTTACCGTAGGCATTTGGCTGGTTAGAGCTGCAATGCTTTGCACTGGAAAGGCCTTTCGCGATCTTTCACAAAAACCGAATGGTCGAGGACAAACATTTGTCTACAGGGGGACAGTCAACAGCGAACATTACCAAGCAGTAAACTGAACATGTCTAGGCCATGATGGCGCAATGAGCTGAACGTAGGCTTTACGCTTCTTCCCACCTAATTTCAATGGCAACTTCATCATCTATCAATGTCCTGAGAATTGTTTTGGATTGTGGAAGATCTCATTTTTACAGAGCAACGAAACTTTAATGGTTCAGCAGACATGCTGCTATCTTCAAACAAATAAAATAAATCAGATTTGAGTCAAACAACATAGTTAGCTAATTAAGACCGGCCGTCCCTATTACAATTAATAATTTACAGAGACCCATATCTAAACGTTGTTTAAATGGTCACTTGCGACTATGATCAACTACGATACCTTCATTGGAGCGTAACTGTAATCTTGTAAAGACGGTATTTGCCAACATATCTTCAGAACGGTAATTTCCTATCAGCGCTATGCGTATTAAATACTGAGCCAGGACAAAGATTTGCGGTAGGTGGCTAGAAAAAAAATGAGAATATTTAAAAACAATACATACATCTTTGAAGTTTTTCTTAGAATCATGGCACCATTTGTAACATAAATCAAAGCTATCGAAGTTACACCGATACGTAACTTAATTTTAATCAAACGATTGAAGTTATGGTATGAAGGTAAATAATTATGGTTATGCGTTTACACCAAAGGCTATCAAGTTCTTTCGAAGTTTGGGCGAGTTGCTACCGAAGATTGTTTGTAATATTTAAAAATGTTCGTGTTTGTTAGCGTCATTAAACTTACCGCGTGTTCGCTTTAGTATGTCAATTATTGCCACCCTCTAACCTTACTCAATGAACAGCTTCTTGATAAATAGATGTACTTTTAAAATGATGAAACAAACAATGATAAGGAAAAAGCTGATATGAGCAACATAGTTCAATCGTTTTATTGCTGATAAATGCAACAAGTACATTAAATATTCTCGATATCCTGAAATGAAATGTCAAGCAAACAAATAGATTGCGGGCTCCAAAACCTCTTTCAGAAAGTGAAGACATAGGCGGTTGGCTTTCACTGACTACAAACACGGCCTTGCTGGTAAGCTGTTATGACTAGAACATTTCTGAGATAGTCTAAGGAAAAGACAACGGCATTGGCCTAACTAAATGACGACACTGGCAACAACTGCGAGATCTCAATTAGGAAACAAGCTGTGCTCTGTTGAGTCATCTGCAGTATTAGCGGTTCCTTTTATGATTTACCTGAAAGTCTAATACTAAACTGATCAGACATTGACTGCATTCCCATGGAGGCTGCATAGTCATTAAACAGCACCAGGTTCACTGCACTTTTGGAAGTAAAATCGCTGACACCATTCCATCTTTTAAAAGGTTTTGCAAAAATTTGAGCAGTGCATCAGAACGTCAGTTCAAGATACGGAGACCGCATCAAAAAAGATTGAACAAGCGAGTACGAAGAATTGTACTGAATAATCTTGGTTAAAACTTGGGGAGCGTTTTTACAGTAAGCACGTTTGCAACAGTAAATTCTGGAGTTTCGTAAAGAATTACACACGATAAAAATCATACGATAATGATATTTTTAAATGATGAGAAACATCTTTGAAACTTCCAGCGCATTTTGTGTTTCAAGAAAAGCCTAACAATGTTTTGAGTCAAAATTGTCGTTGAACTACCCACCTTGTCTACGTTTACTGTATGCAAAGCAACCGGTCATCTGTAAAAAATGTTTTATTTGCTTGAGAAAATTGTCTTGGTCTCAGCCACTGCTTCACAACGGAAAGCAGAAGTAAATGAAATGCTTTTGCAAAAACGGCATCTGTTTGCTGAACGTCGTGCTTGGAAACTTACGACATCTCTTTGATCGACGTCTGTTTGCTGAACGTCATGTTAGGAACTTACGACATACTGTTAATGAAAAAAGAACAAAGTGTAAAGTAAGAATTCGGTGAAATCATTTCAAGTTCTTTTTGTTCAACTGAGCTCTTGAAAACTTTATTTCCAAACGGATTTTTTCTATTTATAAATTTGGTTATATGGCGGACGTCAGAATGAACATAAAAACTATATTTTCTGTTGCATGTATAGAAAAAGATGCGTTAACCCTGAAACGGCCGCGATTCTTTTGAATCAAGGTTTTCTTGAAAACTAGGCCAAAATCTGAGTCTATAGAGCCTTTGACTGACCTGCTAGCATATGTGCAACCAAAATTATGGGTTAAAAACCCAGTTTTGGGCAAAATTCAAAAGGTTTCAAAAAAGGCATATTTTTCCCTTTTAGGGAAAACTTTGACCAGCTATAACTCGGCAGCAGATTGAGCTAGAGAGCTGTTCAAATCCTGTAATGACTAGTGGCGTCGTGTAGTTTGGAATAAATAAATTTTTTTTATATTTTGGGTGGAGGGTTTTGGGCCACTGGGATCATGACAGGGGCATGTTTTTTGGTTAATTTTATGATGTCATCATCCGATCCAACGCGCCAATATTTTGGTTCGCAATATTTTTGGTTTCTAAGCGAGAATACGCGTTTTTAAAACCCTTGATTGCGTTTCTAGCGTTTCTGCTTCAAAGTTATTCCAAAAATATTCCAAATATGACAGGAAACTCCCAGACAAAGACATGAAGGCGGCGAGGCAGCAACACACGAATCTCCACAATCTCCCCCGTTCAAATTGACGCGACATTGAAATCATAGCCACCAGGGGATTTGCGTCTACAGGTAGACCGGCGCGGCAAAGCGTGTTCACTGTCATTGGCAATGTCCTGTGGAACAGAGCTCTCGTTATTTTCCTTTTCACATCGTACGCCATCAATTTCGTCCACTGCTACATCCTCAACGTCGTTGCCGCACACACTGTCAGATTACGGCAAAGAGTCAGTGTTCGCTGGGTCAAGGTTGCCGTTGCGAGTGGGAGGATACGGAGCTAAATCGGTAGAGACTGTGTTTTCTCTACCATCCGGTAAGCGCACAACAGAATAAGCGGGATTCCCCTCCACAAGTTCAAGTTCCACGGGATCGCAAAAAGGGTCGCCCTTATATCGCACGTGTCGACGCAGCAACACAGCCCCGGGCGTCAACAGCCATGAAGGTAGTGCCATACCATTCATGGATATCCGAGGAAAAAGAAACAGTCTTTCGTGGGGCGTTTCATTGGTAGAAAGGCTGACCAGCGATCGGACGGCGTGAAGAGCTTCGGCCAACACCTCCTCCCACCTAACCTCGGGAAGACCACGGCCGTGCAACAACAACCGAATAATTCGCCAAATGGTTTGGTCGAACCTTTCGCACTGGCTGTTCGCAGTGGGGTGGTAGGTGGTGGACGTTCTAAAAGAATTCCCGATAGCGGAAAGGTAAGTCCGCGTCTCCTGACTGACAAAAGGTGAGCCGCGATCCCTGTGGACGCAGCTGGGGAAACCAAAAACGCAAAATACGGATGACATACAAGCAATTACAGTACACGACCCCATACTTTTGCAAGTAAAAACAAAAGGAAAACCCGGGTGCTCATCTACAGCAAACAGAAGGTAGGGGCACGCTCTCCTCACCGGACCTATAAATCGAGACTTAGACGGTCCCACGGTAGTAACGCTTTTATCAGAGTCTGAACAGGCGGCTTAAAGAAACGTGGGTTAATTTCAGCGCAAGTTCGGCACGATCGACATACGGTTTTTGTCTCCTCGCTGGAGTAAGGAAAATTACGCTGGCGTACAAAGTGGTAAAGTCGAGCGTAACCAGTGTGGTCGAGTGATTCGTGCAATTGGCGAAGAGGCATATTTGAGTGATTCGTGCAATTTGAGTGATTCGTGCAATTGGCGAAGAACCAAATTTGAACGATCTTATCATAGGTCTCTGCTTCTTCGACGTGAAGGCAGGCAGCAGGAGAAAGACAGTTGATACTAATACGCTTTTTGTTCATTTAAGGATCGTCGTCTCTTCGGAGTTCTTGCAGAGTAGTGATGAAATCTTCGACTGTTCGTAACCAGAAGTCAAACACGCTAGCAGTATCAAGCTGCTCAGGTTCAATATGTAGCCCGAGAGGACGAAGTAACTGCTTATCCATTTTAACTTTACGTTGATTAAATTGTAACACACGAAACCTGCGAGGCGATCCTGGTACGCTAGGAATTAATCAACATAAAACTGCAGTTACCCTCTGCAGAAACAAAGGGCAGCCATCAAGCACGCGTGATAGCAGGCAACAACATGGCGGTCCGTTCAACACTTGCGTAAAATACAAACGTCAGCTGCCCCGAGCGGTCGTGGCAGCAATCAACGTTTTGCGATGAAGACATGAATGCAGACACGAATCTCCACGACATGTGAAGCAGTATACTATTTTTGATTCCAATAATATTCTGCCAAATGAATTTCAAGCTGTGAAAGTTTCTGTTAAATTGGACTCCCTAATAAAATTAGTATCATTTCAGCGAGAGACAGTGAAACACATGGTGTTAATTATAACATGTCATGAAGCCCAGTCTGAAAAAACAAGAGATAAAATCGTTACCGTTTATGGACCTAAACTACAATTTGTCATCTCTAACGCGCAAACTCATATCGTTAATGCTAGCGAGGGGAAAAGGTGAACTAGATCCACGGTACTTCTTGCGTATGGGCAGCGGTTCAAACAAGGTCCACAAGATCCTCAGCCATTTAGTGTTTTAATGTTACGGGACCGCAGTTCTTCCAGGCAGCTCGGAGGGCGGAGGATGTTACAATCGAAGATGATATTATTGGCCGACTGCTGCTCAGCGCCACAGATGCATTTGGGTGTATCTAGCATGCCTCTGCGGTACAGGCATGTACCAAAGCGGCCGACGCCAGTTCTTAGTCTTAGTCTATTCAGTGCCACCCACAGACTCCGGGGTTGCTCTGAGCCAGACGAGAAGCAAAAGGCAGGGTTGACTAAAAACTGGGCCAGTGGTGTTGCACTTTCCCTTGTCGCGTTCCATGACTCCAAGAGATTAAAGCCAGAGTTCACCAGCGCCGCAGCATGGCGGCTGAAAGGGCGTCGAGAATGCAGGCGCTGTGTGCCATGGAACTGTGCATTATGGACAAGGGTATGAAGGGGGTGGCTAGTGTTCAGCTGTGCCTGGAGCACCAATTTGAAAGTGGAGTGTTCCCTACGCATGTGGGCCAGTGGAATGCCCGAGAGCATTATGCGCTACGTATCGTTTAACGTAACATCTAGCTTCTTAGTGCGGATGCTGTGGCACCAAGCTGGGGCGGCGTATTCTGTGGCACTGTAGACCAAGCCAGCGCTGAAGTTGGCAGAACAGAGGCGTGGGCACCCCATGTTGAGCCAGCCAGGACACGTACGAGGCAATTACAGGCTCTGATGTTGCCACAGAGGCCTTCCAAGTGTTGCTTGAATGCGCGCTGGCGATCAAGCGTGACTCCAAGGTAAGTTGAACTCTGGGTGTAGGGGATGACGTTGACGGCGACGGTGACCGCAGGCTTACGGCTGGATTCCCCATTATTCAGATGGAACGCAGTGCATGTAGTTTTGGCCGTGCTCAGTCTGAGGCTCTATGCATCCAAAGTACTGACCATGAAACACATTCCAAAAATTCAAACAACAATCAATAAAATACGATAGTTACCAGAAAAAATGGGTTGAAGCGGCAACAGAAATTTTTCCGATTAGCGATTTCTCCAATATTTCAGGATGATTCGTCATGATTGAAGCTAATTTACTGATTCTGTTTCTTTAACCTGCAAATCCTTTGACAATTAATCTTGTCACTGTGCATCACATCAAACTGACCGCAACTGTAAAGAGAGTTTTAAAGAGTATATCGTTGAATGAAATCTCGATGCAAAATGCCTGTATGACTAAAAAAATAAAATAAAGCCTGATATTTCAAACGAAATTGTGTCGATCAGATGACATTTCCAGCGGAAGTCTCCCGATCCATGTCAGTAATACTTTTTGGCAAACTTAGTTTTTATTTTGTATGCAGCTTGCGTTTGATTTACACACTGGAATTGTGAAAGCTTGAAAAAATATTTTGGCTAAAAACAAGCGTTATTTGTGAGGTATAGATTGGGACCATGAATAATTACGATGACAATCATTGTGGAAGAAAATGAAGCAAAGGAGTAAACAAAGATGTTGTGAGTGATAATTTCAAAACGCAGCGAGGATTGCTGATTTTCAAAACGAATTGCATGCGTAGAAAAGAAGTTTTTCTGCTCATATGTATCATATATCACATGAGCCGCAGGTTCGAGTGGAGCCTGACGACACTCACGAATTTTGCTAGGCAAAAACCCGAAGCGTTTTCCGAACCTATTTTTGCAAACCTTATTTGCTGAATGAAATGCCCCACGTTTTTCAGACCTCGTGCGCTTTTTTCACAACCGCGGCAGCTGACAAATGTCTTGCCACTGTAAGTTCAATTAATTAAACGTAGGTTGTGTGTTCCGTTAACTGCTTGGAACTCAGATAACGTGTATGGAGTGTAACCCATAGAAAACAATCGATAAGCTATAAAATGTAACAGAAAATGATCATAACTGTATGAGCACATATGTATGAGAAGGCTCTTTTGAGGAAGGCGTTGTCATTGACAAATGTGTCACTATCTCGGTTTGCGGAACAAAAATTTGTCGCTGACCCGATCTCTGGCGCCAGACTCACGTTTTTCGTGCCAAGTGGATCTGTATCGCACGAACGTTGAAATAGCTTTTATATATATATTTTCAAAACCTAAAGTGATGAGCAAAGCAAATGTTGCAACATAGACGTCGGTTTGTTTTTCCTTTCTAGTATCGGTGTCTAGCACCGCAATTTGTGCTGCTCCGTCTGATTTCAGTTTTCTCGATTGCTTTGACAAAAACCTATCGCTCTAAAAATTCAGAAACGATTTCCTTCTGCACCTGACATTGACAAATGTTACGGCTATATGTGGGCGGTCGCCAAATGTTGCATGCGTGTATGCACATGGCTATGCATTTCAAGAATATGTCGAATTTCACCTTGGACAGACCTTACTCACTCAATAAGACTTTATAAAAGTTTTACTTGAAACTGTGACTCTGCAGCTCAATAGATTAATTTGGAAACAGTGGTAGCGAAGTTCGATGATGAATTACGATCTCTGCCATCCTGGAAACAACTTTAAACATCTTATAATTTTTTAACAAGGCAAAGTCGATGGTTTTCCCACGCAGCACAATTTCCTGCGCACCGTGTGCTTTCATACCTGATATATGCGTGCATTATTACCGTATGTTGAGTTTAACTGTCAAGTGCACATTTCAGGTCAATACTTAAAAGCACTAGTGTTTCTGTATGCTTTCGAGGAATCAGTCGACTGCGCTCTGGTTTCATCCTTTGCGATGATTCAAACTAGCACATATCTCTATTCACGTATGTACTTTCCGTAAGCAAGGAATCGATCAGAAAATTTTTAATAGAAAATCGATCTCACGTAAAATTACGCATCCACAGTCCTGAAAATTCCAAGCAAAGCTTACGGGTTAAAAGTTGAAAGGCTGAAGTAACAGCAGAGAAAAAACAAACTCAAGACTACAATCAAAATATCGTAACATAAGCTCAGAAATCATAACAGCTTAGCAAACTTATTGACATCAAGAATACTAGTGGCGACAAAAAGAAACTGTGACCAATGCAATAAAAAGTGTTTACTCAAAACATAAAATTAGAAAGGCGTTTTCTCAAATAAATAAATGACTGAAACATCTAACCAGTTGACGCTAATGGCTGAAAATTTCTGCAACTAAAAACTAAATCGTGGTGAAATGTGAAATGACTAACAACGCTAGAGAAATATAGTAAGCCATGTGTGGGCAGCAATAGGCTGAGGGAGGCGGATTATGGGCTGAGTGATGCGAATTGCTACAGTGCAAACTGGACTTACTTTCATTGAACTCAATGTGAGATTTTTTGAGTTGTTCAACATTTGGTGTTGTTTACTTAGTGCAACGTGTCTGTTGATATTTGCATTCGCTTTTTTTTGTTTTTCGTTGTTTATTTTGCTATGGAGTTTCATTTGTATTTTGTTGTTTTGCATGAACTTGCGGGGGCGGTAAATTAAATGACAGCTACGGCCGTCGCTTCCTGTCCCTGTATTCCTGATGAGGTATTCTGTGCTTGGTCTGGATACAGAAATAAACTGAACTGTGGGCAGCAAGTCTCAGGGGTACGCATTTAAACCTATGCCACGAGTTCACGTTAAACGCTGCGGTGGGAGTAAGCAAGCTGTGTTGAGAGAATGCTAGCGCACAAAGCGGAAGACAACATCGGACTGAGTCAAACAACACAGCGAACATCGTAATAAACATTTCACATGGGGAAGGACCATGTTCTGTTAATTTACGCGTCAATTAGGTGATACCATTTATTTTCACAGATGTCCAGAGAGTGACAACTTGGTTGTTCGACAAAAGTAACGGTGTATGCTTCGTGTAGAGGTGGCTTGTTTATAGTGCCGTGTATCTGAATAGAACAGCGAC
>Ga0210059_1000620_pt1 | contig 46925 bp, 23 predicted proteins | sample Ectturendosymbi2_FD_188042 | JGI IMG/M metagenome (GOLD analysis project Ga0210059, IMG submission 188042) | Ecteinascidia turbinata endosymbiont from Florida, USA - Sample 2 (SPAdes) (version 2) | ecosystem: Host-associated > Tunicates > Ascidians > Unclassified | place: Key West, Florida...
GTTCCACTTGCACAAGGGTCGAACCCTCAGTCTCCGGAAGTGATTGAAGCCAATTGTTGTCGCTATCTGCGTCTCAACCCATTCGACCAAAGAAGCGCTTCCCTCGTCTTTGCAGATCGAGGCATTTGAACTCTAGACTTTTTACACCAGGGACTTTCATCTGGTGCTGTCGCCTTGGACTTTGTCGATTTTCTATGTAGTGGCACGAACGTGACCACTACAATAGTGCTGCTTTTGTCTTCGGCAAAAGCTCTGTAGACATTTTCCTGAAAAAGTAACTTTCTAACATTATATACACTTAGGTTTACCAGACGTCCTGTTTTAACCTGGACAGACCCGGTTTAAAGACTTTGTTCCGGCATCCCGGTTGGTCAACCAAAAAGTCCCAGTTAGGCATTCAGTCAGGCAGCATAGCCCTACACGAATATTAGCATGTTATGATTAGCCTGTTTGACCAACTTGTTGAAGAATGATGCGTGATCTTGTTTCATTGTTTCAGATATATGGGTAGTCTAATTGATGCGTCATTGTAGTGGGTAACTGGTGCAGTAATGGATTGATTGTTAGCGCATTGGCTAGTTCAGTAACGTCGGCAAGTAGGAGGGGGTGTTCGTTTTGCAATTGTAGGTTATTGAAAGGATTTATTTCGTACGGGAGCTTGTTTGATTTCCTTCTAAGGCTTGTTTTTCTGAAGCACCCTGGTTTTCAATCACAAAAATATGGTATGCCCATTGCCCATATATACTAGCACCAATGAATTTTACGCTATCTGTTTCTGAATATGTGACAATCAACATTACAGAAAAAACAAGTTACATTTCTCTGCGAACCAACTCCATGCTGTGCTGTAGTATCTCACATGTGCACCTGTAAAACTCTCACTGTTTCAAGAAAATAACCTTTCTGACAGTACACTACACTGGGCAGAATGCCAGACAGAAGCAGTTAACCATCTTTCGTGGTCTCTAGAAACTTGAAAAATGGAAAATATCATTTTATTGAAGCTAAAATTTATGAACTAACAGAATTCAGTGTAGCCGTCATGCTAGCGCGACCGATACATGCAAGCAAAGCCGGCCAAAGCATAGAGAAGGGAAGACCAAGCAAGCGACACTTAAAAGTGACTTCTATGCGTATGGAAGTGAGAGCTCTCTTTGGCCGAATCGGCTGGCGCGATGACATCACCAACAACTTCCTTTTTTAGGGCCATCATGTTTCAGGGTTCAACCCACACTGAGGCTGTGCGAACAAAATCGGGCCGCACACGATTCAACGGCGCCTGGGAGAAAAGGCCATAAGAGGCCTGGGAGAAAGGCCATAAGCCCCTCTCAGTAACATCCTCCATTGAAGATCGTCTTGAAACAAAGGGTAAGGGTCGAACTTGTAAATTGAGAGTTGAAGTATGGATTATAAGTGATAGACCTTCCGAGTTAATGGAGAGGGTAGCGATGTGGGGGCCTGGAGATGGCGCCACATGTAAATAAATGGTCACCGCTAGATGGTGCCCATGAGTAACAAGTCACTGTGATAGTAACCACAAGCGAATTATCGTAATTCACTTCTCCCTATATAACAGTGCTGAACATGATCCGGTTCCCGGATCACGATTCAACCGGATTCTGCAATTCAGAACAGGATCCTGATTGGACTGGATTTTGAAAAATATCCAATCGGATTAGATATGGACATCCAAACTGCATTGATCACTTCAAAATAATGCTTAATTAGAGTTTTTTCGGATATAAACCGGATTGGATCAAATATATGGACAGGTCTACCGGATTAGGATCGGACTGGATTACTCAATGAAAATTTTGGACTGGATTAGGATTGCAAAAGTCTCCAATTTATTCAACACTACTATATAATAATAGTGCAACCTAGTACCTGTAGAGTAAACTCGTCGAGGGAGCTCTATTGCTGCTGGTTGCTTTACCATTAGTTTAACACCCCTAATTGCCATCTTTTTTCTCTTGTGCTTGCCTCAGTGGTTCAAGGCGATGCAGTCAACTGCAACACCAGTGATACCACACCCAACTCTGTTTAAACATCAACTTGGCTATGTGTAACGTCTAACATGAAAAGCACTTCACACAAAACGTGGCAAACGTCAGTTTCATTTTTTTAACTTCTCCGAATATAAAACCTGAAGAGAAGTGGGGAGGACATGGCATATTATATCCCCCACCTGAAAAACTTGGGGGGACACGTCCCCCACCAAATTTTGCCCATGTCAACATCAAATTCATTTTAGCATTTTGAAAGCAGGTGATAAAGCTCTTTTCAGAGCTGATACAAAACTACAAGTGGTTTCAACCACGAAAGAGAAAATATATGAAAGCATCCTTCAATCAGAACTTGCTGAGACAAGCGTTGCACAGAAACGTATTTAAGACAGACTAAGTAATAATTTCATATCTTACCTACTTTTGATGTTCAAACATTTCGAATTTCTGGGCGCTTCGAGGAACGGAAATTTATATGATGTTGTGGGAAGGCTTGGTATTTTGTTTGCACTAGCCATCTTACTGAACATGGTTACCGAAATTTATGGAAACCTCCAAAGATGTAGGCTGAATAAAAAAAATACCGGCAAAACTATAGAACCACAAACTTAAATTTCTTAGTAACAAAATTTTCAAGTGAAACCAAGGAAGGTCGGCACTTGTGATCATAGCGGGACCTATGAACCACCCGTTTTTTAAAAACCATGCAGTTTTAGCGCCACCTATCAATACTACCTGTTACTCATGCTTCCTATCTTTCCCATGTTAACGGGGCGCAAGTAAATATGGCGTTTAGGTTGGATTTACTCCATCTAACACCAAATGTGTAACGGGCTCCCTGTGACAAATTTTTCAACACAGTTCTGTGATACTCATAAGCAATGTCGATTAAGCTGATAGACAGTGACGCTTGTCAAAGTAACCCGTTATACATTTGTAGGCAATCACAACTGGAACAATTGGGCTACCCTTCAATTTTTCAGTTTTCAAATTTCTGCCTAAATTGCCAAAAACGTTAAAATTTGGCAGGCACACGTTGCAACTTTGACAAATGATTCCCAATAAAATTATTTAGGTTGCCTAAAACCACGAAGCAACTTTTAACTTTTTAAACAACTAGGCTGCAGGCCAGCATATTCCAGTACTGACTGACTGCATCACAACCACCATTCCCCATGCGCACAATCCACCGTTTCTCTTGGCCAAAAAGACCCCATTCACTTACTCTAAGCCACTAAGTTATACGTCTTATGTCACAAATGCCTCAAAGACATTTACGCAAGCATTGGTCATCGCAACAACAAGGAAAGATCAGACTAGTCTCCACATACGCGTAGTACGATCGGGCGCTACTGGAGCCAGACACCGATATGGGAGAATCTGTAAATCAAGCCTTCTCAAGTGGCAACACCAGCCCTCAACGGAGGTTGGCACGCAATGACGCATGGGCCTTGACTAGAGGTGAGGACTGGACTTGGATAGGACTGAATTCGGGCAATAGCAAATTTTGTTGAATTTGGATTGAACCCGGACTGTAAACGACTTTAAAATTCAGGAATCGGACCGGATTTGGACTGAGTTAATGGAAAAGAATGCGGCATTTTTGTTGTGAAAAAGCTGCATTTTTCAACTCTTTTGGACTTCATTTGGACTTGGACTTCACATTAAAAAATTTATTTGGACTGTGGTCGGACTTAGACTGAGTTTTAAAAAATCAGGACTGGATCTGGATAGCAAAATATGACAGTCTGCTCATCTCTGGCCTTGACCACAAAACTGATGCGATTTTTTTCGATTTGTTTTACGAAGTGTTTCCGAAACAAAAATGAAAATGTTTCCGAAATGAAAATAAAATTCTTTGAAATGAAAATGCTTTTATTTAGAAAACATTTGCGAACCGAAGGTGTTTTCGAAATGAAAGTAAAATTGTTTTAATTTTTGAAACGTTTTTTTTGTATTTTTTTCAAAAAAATGCCAGAAACCTTGCTTTACCTATTCCTCATTCCTTTTCGTGTTTTTCGTGTGCGCTTTTCCTCTGGGGAGGGTCGCGGGTGTAACAACCATAGGAAGACTCGAAATACCTTACTGTCAACAGCAATGTCAGATAGCATTGCTGGTTCGACACCAAGATGGGACCAAAGCAAGGTATAGATTTGTAAAATCCACCTGGTCCTTGGACGACCTCAGGGCTGCTTTCACGTGTATGTAGCCAGTAGGGCAGTGGTTCCCATCCTTTTTAGTGCCGTGGGCCCTTTTGACGATTTGGCTGAAAGCCGTGGACCTCCTTGATAAAACCAGTTAAAACCTTGGTCAGGGACACGTGGCTTAATCGGCCGAAAGCAGTTCTGAACTTAATTTTATCATTACTTAGAGTTAATGTTTCTAGCTGCTTCTTTCAGCAGCTGCAATTTTATGTGCTCTGTTGAGCAACCATAACGAAATCTGTTTAAGTTTTGTATTTTTCGAGTTACGGATGGTAAATGCGCAATCTGGCCCTGCTATCTTGACGTGTAGCAAAAGGATTTGGGCAGCTTGGGCTTTGGTAACGGTCGTGCAACAAAAGGAATATGTGCGCATCTTGGCCCATGGATACCTTCGAGTAACAAAATAATATATGATCACTTTAGGCATGGATACATCACGCCACGTGTAACAATTGCGCATGGAATAGCACTAGTATAGGTTTCCGCAACATTTTAACTTGTTTGTGAGCTAAATCATGCGGACATTTTGTCTATGAGGACCTCATCTGGCTGAAAAGTGCAAAAGTATACTTGAAAATAATGTATTTTCATGTATCAACTTAATTTACTTTTGGTGCATGTAGAACCGCAAGCTCGATCGAGCAGAGCATGATTTTGATCTCCAACCGACCGCCAATCTTTCTTTATTCTTCCTGCCTTTTTGGGGTTTTACTATGAGCACTTCACAATTTTTTGGGAAAATTATTTTTGTATTTCACAAAATAAAAAATTTCAAAATCCAACAAGTTTGTTTTTCAAGTAACATGAGCTTGTTAATTGCTTAGTTGTTAAAAACACGCATGTGCTCCCTAAAATGTTTCAGTAAGCTTCGGTGATGAGGGAGAAAATTCTTACCAGTTTGGCCTATGGTTCCAACAGCGTTAGTGTTCACTCATGGACCTGAGCAGGGGTTGCTATGCACAATTGGTCTCTTTTAGAAAATTTTATCAATCATTTGATGTGCAGGTCAAAAAACATGAATGTTTCGTGAAGCTTGTCACGTAACAATTAACAGCTGTAAATTTGCTAAATTGCTCCAAGCTTTCGAGGAATCAGCCAACTGGGTTCCGCTGATAGGCGTAGCCAGGGGAGCCATGGTCTCTGTCCAAACTTCTGGCATATCTTTTCATTTTGTGCTTGGAGAGGTGTTGTATCAAACCACATACCGGTTCCTCGCTTAAAGTCAAAATATTTGGCAACTCAAAAAAGTATGGGCTGGCTACGTCACTGGCTCTACTTTCTTCGCTTTGGGATGGTTCAAACATGCACGTATCTGTATTCAAGTAACTAGTCTCCACAAAAGTGACACAAGTTAATCTATCAGCGATTTCTTATAAGAAATCGATATCATGCAAGTGCAACACTACACATACTCAGTCTTTAAAACTGCAAGCAATGCTTACGGGTGAAAATTGAAATGCTGAACCAAGAGCAGGGAATGCAAACAAATTCAAGACTAAAATCAAAATCAATAAATCTAAACATGACGTGCAACCATTACAACACTGGAGAATACGTCGTTTCTGAATAATTGTCTTCACTGAAAATGGAAGACTGTCTGACGCCACTAGTTCAGCATCGCAGCAAACCTACATTGACGCTCGCCACCATGACTCAAAAAGAGAGTTGATAAAATGTGTATATGGATTACTTTCGTTGGACTGGCAGCCGTAAAATATGTCTACTGTTTGGCCTACACATTGTTGATGGCATATCTTACAACGTTACATGTCGCTAAATAAACACCACATTTTGTACATGTCAGGTTTTGCTTCAGCGGGAAGGTTTTGCGTTTTGTTATTATTTGTGAAACACACGTGACCATTGATTTGCTGTGTTTTCCATGGCAAACACAAAGTACACAGTGCTTGCAAGGCCTTCACACATCTTCCAGTTGGTTTTCAGTCTTGCTAGCAAGATGCGTGTAGTTTCTTAGTTTTTATATAATTGTGGCAGTTCTTTTGTGCTGTAGATAAGCACTGCCTTTGTATTTAAGCCTTTTCCTCTCTCTGATGGAGTTAACAGGTGGGTGAAAGATGTAGCAGGGTATGATAGTAATAATATCAAATTGGAAAAACGACAACGCCCCCAAAATGCGACAAGGAAGAGAACCCACAGGTTTGGGCTGCAGGATAATGTAAGATACGCTCGGTCACAAACTTATCCTTGTATAGATAAGCTACTCAAGAACAAACAGTATCAAAATTCCCAGTGAATTTGATTTAATGACAACTTCCATACCTTTGTTAAAGTGTATAAACATGTTCGTTCATATAGGCGAGATTTTGTGTCACCCTATGACCTGGATTCTATTTCTGGAGTTGCTCTCATGTTTGCCTTTTGCGAGCTATAGACCACCACGGCACGTAGTTTGGCATTTCGCTATTTTACTTTCATCTTATACATATAAAGGTCGTGTACCTCCAAAAATCTTTCTGTGGACCCCCGGTTGGGAACCACTGCAGTAGGGCTTGCCTCATCCATCTTTCGGGACCTTTCGATTCGGAGAAGTGGCTCGACGTTCACAGCTTCACGAATTTGACAGTTATACACTTTGTCGCGAAGTGTCAAACTGTGAACTCTTCGCAAAAATCCCATCTCTGCCGCCTGTACCCCACTTAGGATCGTATTCTTTCAGTCATTACCCAAGATTAATGACTACAGGTGAAGATTGAACTGGCGGTTTTGTGGTAAGGTCCCATTATGTGGCCACAGGGCGGTAAAGCTCACGGAGAACTGCGTTTGCTTTACCAATCCATGGCTATTAGTCTCGCTTGTTGTGCCTTCCGTTGCTCGTGAATACTACCCCTTAATACTTGAACCCAGGCCCGGAACCAGCTTGGGACAACAGTAGGGGTTAAGAGTTTTCTGAGAGGGGCCCAAATTTTTTGAACTGTGTCCAAAAATTTTAGACTATGTCCAACGTCTTTTGTCGGAGGGGCAAAAATTTTTCTAGGGGGTCTTCGTTCCCCCTGGGCATGGGCCTGCTTGAACCTCTCCACCTGCTGCGGTATATTACCGCGCACTTGCAGCATACGCTGCCTTGGGTTTTCGTGGAGACGTCACATGTTGGCCTTTTTAGTGCTCATTTTTATTACCGCTTGGCCGCAAGCAGCTGAAAACCGATCAAGTGCATATTGACGGCCCGGTTGAAGACGCTAGCAGCACCAAAGCGTCCACAAAAAGCAAACGGTTGATCTTTGCTGTTTCCAACAGTGACACCTTCGTCGACTCAGCTGTGACTGTCTATCCAATACATATAAACTATGAAGGACTGTTGACCACACACTAGAGTCCTCCGCGGGGCGGGTTAGCCCGTGCGGGTTGCGGGTACCCGCATTTGCGGGTCGGGTGCTGGAATTCGCACTGCTTTGCATGCGGGTGCGGGGCGGGATGAGAAATTCTTTGTGCGGGTAAATGAGTTTTGAGTTAAAGCACATGAACTTAATCAGCTCAAAAATCACAAAACACGTAGATGTATCGAAGTTGTTTGTCAGCATTGCGCTTAGGACAGTAGGCCCGCAGCAGTTATGACATTATGATGTAACAACCCACTGTTGCGAACAATTAGCTCAGATTCTTGCCTTGTGGTGGGCATCAGAGGTGTACAGGATCCGGGATTCAGGACTCGAGTCCGGCAGGATTCAGCACATTTTGAACAAACCGGATCGGATCCGGACTACGGTTTTACTCACGTTTACGGATCAGGATCAGGATTTTCAAATTTCATGTATTGGGGATTTGAGGGCAACACAATCATGAAAAGAATTTTTGCAAAGATTTAACGGATGCAACGTAGTTCACATCAGTTGCAAATGTGTGAAAAACGCGCTATTGCACCGGACGTGTCGTGCACTGCAGGGCACCAGTCCACCACCATAACATCCCATCAGTCCACTATCAGGCTCGATACAACATGATATCAGATTACATTTGTAAATTGTGAGTTGTCGAGGTCAGAGATGTGGTGTTGCTGTGCCTATTTTACTGTAGTATTTATTTTAGTGTGCATCAATATCAGTTAGTGCTTATTTACTTATCGGTTAGGACTTAATCATCAGTTCCTGTTAGTGGATCTAGATGTAGCAAGTCAGAGTCTAGCAAACTTAAGTTGATTTGTGATTAGAAGTTTAAATGGTAATACTGCTTTCAGCGTCATGTTTCATTGCATCAACTTGGTTGACTGCATTTTCTGGATCTGACTTTTGGTGCCATTTTTGATTATGTGTTGTTTTATTTTTCCCAGTCTGTGTTTGGTAAAGCTTTGCTTTCATAAAAGAACTGGCTATAGGTCCGCTGAGAGTGATGGGGTTAGAATACAATGTTGACTTTGTCACTGTAACAGCACCGTTGTGGCAGTGTAGTGAATGCGTCCATGTCTGCTGTGTGAATGATGTTGGTTCGACTTCCACCTTGGCGCCTTTCATTTTGGTAGCACTAGCAGTCTAATGGTTGCACTTGTCAAGGGCCACTTTTTTACTTACTTCAAATGTTTCCAAACTTTTGTATTCAGATTTATAGTTTAGGTTTTGAGGTTAGATTTAGTACATTTATACCAAACCTAGTGCACCCATACACACTCATCGTGTGTTACAGTCACGTTACAGGTGACGGATGAATAACTTTTCAATTATGAAGGTCCACTGACGGACCTGTAGCCACTACCTTTAAGAAACAAAAATTTTAATAGTGCACGTTGATTAGCCAAATATAATGTTAACAGGATTCGAATTTCATATTTGTGTTGCAAACAGGATTCCTACCTCTTGGATCAGGACTCGAAAAAACTTGAGTCCGAACACCTCTGGTGGGCATTGAGTCATTGACCTTTTTCCAATGCAACCGTCGTACGTGGTGAGGAATAATTCAGTCTAGCAGCCCTTCTACATGGATAACAGCACTTAACGTACAGCTAGTCACAAGTGGACTGAAACTTGTTTTTCATCACCTCAAATCTGTTGACTGCGGAAGATCAGATCTGTGGAAAAGTTTTGGTTGCCAATGAAAAATTTTTTGAATACTCTTAGCTGTTTGTACAACATATTTTAGTGATGGCGGAATTCTCAAAATTGACAATCGAGTCCAAAAACCAATGCTTTTTGAAAAATGTTGAGAATGTCTTTCTTCCTGCGTTGGCTAAATGTATCAGTCTGCAAATGGACGATCTGTGTAAAAATTATCAAGTGCATCCACCCCATTGATTGTGCTTGATAGCTTCTGCAACTGAACTTCTTTTAATTTTTTTCGCCTTACTGTTTCCATTACGTGGTTATTTCATCGCTGTAAATTTACTTTCACTTTTGTGGATTGTGCGCATTTGTATGATTTTGCCATGGGCAGAAATGCCTCTTGAGATTTTGTAATGGGACGTTTACATATATTATTAACATCTAGGCTATCTATGAAAAGGGTCGCATAGAAAAACCTTAAACCTTTTCAAAATAGGATCGCATAACAAAAAAGTCTTGAGAAGCCTTGGACTTTCGCCTGAAAACTCTCGACCGATGCCCATAGTTGTAGCTATAAACAAATATACAAAATTTCAACTTGTGCAATATTTCATAAGGACAAAACTATGCGGTCCAGATGAAAAAACGGACACCATATAGTCAGTGGCGTAACCAGAGGTTTGAGCCAGGGGGGGAAACTTAGCTGAAAGGGGATCACTAGCCAACACTCAGAAATAACTTGAGAAAGATGGTGTGGATGGCTATACCGAAGCCCCAAATCACCGAAAAACGAAAAAAACAACAATCTACTGAAAACCAAAAGAATACTAAAACCGAAATACAAGCTGAGTGGGGGTCCAGTGTTTGCATTTAGCTTGCCAGGTGAGGGCGATTCGCCCCTCTGCCCCCATCAGTTAACGCCACTGCATATAGCCATATACCGCTACACAATCTGGAACTTTCGGTTCAGGAACGTTTCACGTAGAGAAGCACCAGATTGGATAAACGTATTTTATTTTTAAGGATCACGTGTCTTAAGTACACAAATTAGATTCCGAGTAACTTGTACTAAATTGACAGAAATTCAGAGCAAAAAAGCATCGTGAAAACAACAAATCATTCCGTTATGATAACACATCTTCGTAAGGACGGGCATGACGAAACGCAGAGAGCCAACTTGCAAACAGCTTTGTAGCCGCCTGACGCATACAAGGTCTGAGTGTAATAAACGTCAACTGCATATTTACAAAAGAGCGTTTGTTCTGTAGCTTTTGCATACATACAAAACGGGTGGCTCGAGATTTTAGGCAGTAAAAAGATAAAAGCATGGCTCGAGCACGTTTGCCTACCCTGGACTAAAAGAAAAACGACCCTGCCAACCGCGAAGGAATTGTAAATGTACTGAGTAAAATCCATCGATAGATCTTAAATTTCAATGAGGAAGTTGTAAAGTTAAAGACTTTTAAACAAGCCTGTCGCACCAGTCACAGACAGGCGCGATACTGCAAACTCAAAACGAAACAAGCCGGGCTGTGTCGTGGGAACTTCACAATTGTCATCTATAACAGAAAGTCAAACAAGTGTTTAAGTAAGCAAAACGATTGCCATTCGTGCATGGCGCGCGGTAAAAAGGCTACAAAAAGGACACAGCGAAGGCGAAACAAAAAAAAACACAAGATATTTAGACCAAGGTCTACGAAAACGCAACTGCAGGGAGACTGCCGGTGATTGCCACGATTGCTTGCGTTTGAATGGGCGCTTCGTCCCCGCTTCTTATCAGTTGTGGTAAACACAGTGTAAAAGGCAGAGCAAAATTTTCGAGTCGCAATCGGCTCACAACCGGAAACAAGATCGCGCACGATGAGGCACGTACGTAGCAACGCACGCAAGATCGGACAGAAGTGAACGGCAGGGAAAGCACGCGGAATCACACCTGAACTAGAAGTTATTTCAGCCACAACGAATTTCATATGGTGTACTGCGTTCTGAAGAGATCGACAGGAACTCCATTTATTATCACGTTGGACTTGAACGTGCCATCGTCCGCGACAAGCAAGCTAAGGCAAGGCACTGAAAAACAGCTTGACAAACGATGACGATGCTCGTCCTCGCTTGGCGCACGCAAGTATGACAGCGCGCGGCCTGCACCGTCACTGCAAAAAGCTGACGAAGGACACGCACGACGGCGGCACGCTTCTCATCGATGGGCCGAAACGATGTGACGAGTAAGTAGTATGCGCTGCGGCCAGATGGCAGTTCAAATCCTTGCAAGCGCACAACGCTAATGTTTGGCAGGTGTCCCAACAGCCTTTCATCGACTGGACTAAAATCTAATGGGGGCGAAGGGGGATGAGGACACCCCTTGAATACTGAGTCAGGTAAGGACCGCACTATAAATAGATATTGCGTAATGGTGGCAGACGTACACTGCTGGCATGTAAGTTAAGACGACAGCTCTTTCGTTAGTTTGCAAACACGCTCATGACGCAGTGGCAAGCCAACATAAACCAGTTATTTACCCAAGGCACGACGCGAAGGATATATCCCATGAGGATCGGAACGTCGAAACCGTTTCACCGCTTCACACTCCAGCAATCGCCGATATGTTTCAACGTTCATGGCGATAAAACAACAAAACTCTTGCAAGCCAAAAAGGATGTGACGTCAATCAGCGCTTTTTCTTAAGGCGGAACTTCCCACGCTTAGACAAAAGAAATTATTGAAAAAATTCAGGTGAGAGATAACCTGTTAAAAACACTGATAATGTCGAGGCGTAGGTGATTCGAATCTTACTGATGATAACCACAAACAAATCGAAGCATTGTTTTAAGATTACAGAAAATGTCCAACTTGATGAATGAGCACTGCGATGGCGTGCAGTAATGCACAGACAAGCGGATGCAAAACTGCACACATCTTACGGATAAGAAACTCTCAGAAAATAACTGCATCAAGAGGTTCACACATTGACGAAAAAAAGCATGTGACATGCCACGACCAAATGCAAAAATTCAGCCAATCGCACTGATATCAAGCTGTAGAATCTCCATTGGCTTAGTTTCTAACAAATAAAAACTCCATAGCTGACAACAGGATTTCATTGTACAATAAACTTCAAGCATAAAGTGTCATGCCAAAAATAAACTAAACGAAGATGTAATGCGCACTAGTACACGAATGTAATCACAACTTCTTTATCAGCGAAAAACTACTGTGGTGCCCGTAAGCATTTGCTTCCAAACGCTTTATCTATGCCAAGCGCCTTGAAGACTGACCAACAGGAAACTTTTTCAACGCAGAAACGCTACCCTTTCAATCGCATCCAACCACCACGTGAGCCGTACTGCGTATACACCGGACTGCTGCTGCACAAGCCACTGGGTATGTTACAAACCATCTCAAAGGTCATATTCGATAAAATATTTGGCCGGCTTGGAGTTAATGGCGGAAGTCCGAGCGACCGACGCAGCACGGACAGAAGCAACTGGAGCATGGAACGCTATCATCAAAAGTTGAGCAGTTACGTAAACACACAAAAACGGCAAGCAAAGAAAAAAAAATAATCCTGACAAAATGTTTTAAATGAGAATATGGTAAGGCATCCACATGAATAAATATGCCCTACGCATGAAAATAATATGCGGTGCACAATCAATGGTCGATTTCATTCAGAAGACTTGTGTATAACGCAAAGTGCCCGTAAAAGAACTTGCGCTCTTTTTAACACACTGTTAAGGCACATTCATTCCGTATCGCCCAAGGAAGCAGGCGGGAAATTTTTCAAACAATGAAATAGTGCAGTTGCGCAGGCGGTATTGCACCTTGTCCAATGCAAATGGAAGAGCCTCGTTGTCGTGGAACAAAGTGCTGAAAGCACAAGCTCCGAATAACAAAATTAAACGAAGAGAAAAAGAATCTGCAAAAAAATTGTACAATCAAAGAAATGCTCAGTTGTTCAAACACTAGTAAAAGTTGCAATGAATGACACAGCACGACACAGAGTAGGTCTTCGCACAAGAGGTTGCAAAATTAGTTTTTAACCTGACCTATAAATTGAGTGTCGACGACTGTTTTTATTTTTAAAGCGGCCGTTGAGGAAGAGGTACTAGTTGTATCATTCACAAAATGGCGTCAGTGGTGTTACTTACCCACGTGGCAGATTTTAAAAATCTCATGTAATGACGCAAAATTCGCGAAGTAAAAACGGCCTAAAGTTACTTGTGCTGCTGTTAGGAAGAGCGGAGCTTCAGTTGAGTATACAATACAGAAGTCAGTAATTTGAACCCATAATCCTGAAAAAGGCTATTAACTACCAAGTCAACGAACAATAAAGTGGCCAGAGCCATTCCTTTAGGACATGTTTAAAATAAAACTACAGTAGGGATCTGAAAATCTCACAGAAGCTAATCGTGGTTATAACTGATCATCACACACATTAATTTCAGCAAGACAGTTGCACAATCAAACTAACAACATTGATCAAAACATAATGCTGATGGCTTTTTTGGTGCTGTCAGCTCCAATACTACAGTATTCTATGGTGGACTTCCACAATAAAGGTGAAATAGCATGAAACCAGGACTTTTTGCGCAGGGATTTCACACCAGCACCGTTCAGATTTACTGCTGCTGAGAACTAGCTATCCTAATAAATGCACACCTTTTTTACTAAGATGCATCAGGCTTTAAGTCTGTTAACTTCCGTTCAACAGTAACGTCAGTCCTGAATTCATAGCCTCCTTTGCTTTGCATATTATCCTGTACCTGCAAATACACGTAAGGTTGAAAATTATTTTCACTGAAACTAGGTAAATATTAGTTATGACTAACAAATAGTTCAACATACAAGCATTATATATCTAACATTTTTTGAAGAGTTTGATTCATGCACAATAAGATAGAAACACAAAAGAAAGCATAACATCAAACCTTACAGCAACGTAAATGAATTTACCAAATGGTAGTTTACTTCCATCAGATTCATTTGAGTCAACGTAAGCATTTTGGAGTCAACATAAGCTAAGTCAAAAAAGATTTGACATTTTCACATGCAGTGTGACAAGCAGTTTGCATTAGAGACACTGCCACCAATATGCTTGGTTTCAGTGTGCAAAAAGTTGGAAACCGAACATAGCAACTAGTCTCCACACAGGTGAAGGGTTTGCTGATTTGTTCAAACCCTTCACCTGTGTGGAGACTAGTTACTTGAATATAGGTATGTGCAAGTTTGAATCATTGCAATAAGATGAAAGCAGAGCCCAGCCAGGTGATTCGTTGAAAGTTTACAGTAAACTTAGAGCTTTTAGAAAGCACTGAGCATAGCAATCATGTCACTGGCCTGAATGGCATGCAATTACTGCAAGATTGCCAGGGCAATTTGATGCACAATGTGGAAATATCCTTCCTAAATGGTAATACTGAGGATTATTATTGTAACTACAGAAACAGCTTCAGCTTGAAAATAAGGTCTCAAACTTCTGTGTTTGATATGAAACCTAGATACCTCAACCAATTTCTACTCATGCAGAACTCTTGGAAAAAACTAATATTAAACTTGAACTTCTAGTTATAGAGTTGTCGGGTCACCAGAACATGTACGTTTCATAAAAGAATGAAACAATAAATTCCCCTTAGTAGGCGTAAGATAATAAAACAGAGTGTTCCAAAATTTTGTTATCATTTTGCAATCTAATAACTTGATCATTTTTTCAAATGACTTAAAATGCTAAGGATATGTAGAACATGCGTAGAAGCACATTTTATGTTTAAAGTATTTATCTTTTGAGGTACGAAAATGGCATTTATTTCAATAAAAAGGCATTTCGTGAATTAGAAGAACACAATTGATCAAAACTGTACAGCATGCATTTGTAAGATAATTCCATAAGCACCAGCTGAAAAAGAAATTTGGAAATGGCACAAAAAGTTAAAGGTTGTTTTTGTAGGGGCAAGGGATATCAGGATGACCACCAGTTTCAGAAGGGTTAGTCTAGAGAAAGCTTGGAAAAATTTATGCAAAGTCCAAGAGAATACATAAGAAGAGCAAGTCTGAAAACCCAAATTTAAACTTTTAAACTAAGCTTTAGGAATAAATCTTTTTCTATAAAGCATTATATAAGACTGTTTAATGTAATGTACACATCGAGAGTTAATTGTTACCCAAATATCTACATCTCAAATAATGACAAACTTTTGGAACACCCTGCTCACAAAACCATGCAATTAAATTTTGGGCTGTTGATTTCTTAGTGAAGAATGTCATCAAATCTTTGAGCATAAACACAGGCCCACGCTGTGACACTTTGGAAAATATTTCATTTCTCATTTCTTCTGCATTGCTTTGCATCATCTTTCTCAGAATTGACAATTCATTTGAGTTCACCACAAAAGCCCTTAAAAAGTAAAGTTCACAATCAAGAAGATTACTAAATATATGAGTTAAAGCTTTCATTTTATAAAAATGACCAAAACTGTCCATTTCTGCAAAATAGTCATCCATTTTCCTCATAGAAAACTAACAATAAGCACCTACGAAATCACAAGTATACTTGAAAAAAAACAGCTTACTGAGAGAGCTCTATGAAGTAAAGTAAATCACGCAAATGAGGAAAACACTACACAGGCTTAGTTCTTTTATTAAAAGTTCAATTTGACAAGAAAATGTTAAATCTTAGCTAAAACTATTCTCATAGGGGAGTAGGTTTTTGGCTATTTTGGCTCAGGTTACCTGGCCCTGGGCCCAACAAGATGAAGGTATTTTGCTAAAGTTTTTATCAGAAACTACGCTAGAATTGAGTATATTGACTTTTTGATTGGCTTTCTAGTGTTTCTGGTTCAAAGATTATTCCCTAAAAACAACCAATTAATTAAATCTGTTTAGGGGATTAATTAGTTATTTTGTTGTTTTTAGGCCTAATTTTTGAACCATGAACCCTAAAAAGTTGATCAAAGTCTCAAAAGACTCGGATTTTAGCCTTGTTTCCGATAAATACTTGATTCTAACAAAAACTTGAGTGAAATACTTAATCTAGCGGTTTGGGCCCAGGGTCAGGTAACCTGAACCAAAATGGCCAAAAACCTACCCCACTTAGGATGTTATTCACAAAAAATCTGAAACCCAGAACCAAAAACTTTTTTCAGTGCAGACTCCAAGACTCGCAGAGTCTTTTGGGGGTTTGAACAGCTCTCTAGCACAATCGCCTGACAAGTTATGGAGTTGCTGAAACATGTTAGAAACTGGGATTTCACCCAAAACTATTGGCAGTGAAGATGTTAATATGAAAACGAAAAGACCTAACTGTAGCGAGATTAATTGTTTTTTGTGGGATATCAATTTCTTCAACAAATAATGAAACTAAATGCTGATCATCATCTGAGAAGGTACTTTTCAAACTAACTGCAGCTCTGTAGAACTTGTCTAATTTTTCAAGTCTAAGTCAACAAGTTTGAAACCAATGCTTGAGGCCTGGACTATGGGATTACAGGTCTGTACAATTTGGAAGAAAACAATATTTGCACAAAAGAGTGAATTCAATGAAACAGGCTATTAAATGAATGTTTTGATTAATTATCATTTGATTATAAAACATGATACACGTGTTAGCTTACAGAGAAGTTAGGCTAAAATCTACTAAATTTTCCTACTTCCTGCCATGGTATTCTGAAGCAAAATCCCAAACATACTCTGAAATTTCTACTTAACTGATACAATTCTTCACTTGGGCCTGTAGTAATGCTATGTTATGTTATATATATTGTTATGGTAATGGAACTACCTAACAACGCACACAGCAAGTACAAAATCTTTGTATCTGCTAAAATAACATGCATATTTGGCCTTACCGTATCTCCACCAGATTCACCTGAACCAATGTGATTCAGATGTTGAAAATTGGCAGGCGGGCCAATCATACTAGGATCAAGCTTTCTTTTCGGCTTCTTTTTTCTCTGAAGGAAAGCAAAATTATTATGCATGAGTTAATATTAACAGAACTTGGAAACTTTAAATGAGTTATAACATGAATTTGCAAAATCAATTACTGATAAGCTGATTTAGCGCAATAGTATACAAATGCTCTTTCTAACAGCAAGTCTCCAAAAGGTGACAGACTCAAATCAGCAAACCGTTTCCTAGGAAATCGATTTCATGCATTTTATGCGTCTTCAGTCATGAATTGCAAGCAAGACTTACAGGTGAATTATAGTTAACACCTTGGGAACTGGTATATGAGTGCATCATACTTTGAAATCACGCAATGAGCCACTATTTTCGCACCACTTTGCAACTCATAACTCGCCAGTCAATTGTGCTAGAGAACTGTTCAAACCTTCAAAATACTCAGCGAGTCTTCTAGTTTGCAGTGACAAAAAATTTAGTTTTTGGGTTTCAGGTTTTTTGTGGGTGACATCCTGTTGTTTTTAGTCATTTTTTGGTCATAGACTGAAATGATTTTGAATTGACCGAAAACAATTAACACTTTGGTGTCTGGCCGCTTTTGGGGATTTCCGTCACAAAAAATCTGCAACCCCCAACCAAAAAAATTTTTGAGTGCAGACTAGAAGACTGGCCGATCCGTTTGAGCCCTTGAACAGCTCTCTAGTGTAATAGGCGGAGGAGCTATGGCGTTGGTAAAGCAACTGAAAACTGCTGTTTTTAGGCTGAAATCGAAGTATGAATATATCGTACGCCAGCTCTCAAAGTGTTAAATCATTTCGATCAGAATGTCTGAAAATGTAGGGTAAAAACACTGTTACAGCGAGTTTTAATACAACTGTGAGACAAATGACTGAAATGTTTCAGTGAGCAAAATGTCTCAGCAAAAAAAAACAGGTGACATCATAAGTGGGATAGGTATATGCCTTTTTGGCTGAGGTCATCAGGCCCTGGGCCCTACTCGTAAGAGGTAAGTAATTTACCTAAAAGTTTTTAGTGGAAACTAGACTAAAATCTGAGCCTTTGATTAGCTTTCTTGCATTTCTGATTCAAAAGTTATGGCCAAACAACAGGTGAAATATCTCTTTACACAAACTTTGTTTTTGGCCATAACTTTTGAACCAGAAACTCTAGGTGGCCAATCAAAGGCTCTAAAGACTTGTTTTATAGCTTAGCTTCCAATAAAAACTTGAGTCAAAAAATTGGCTCTTGGCGTTGGCGCCCAGGGCCATGCAACATGAGCCAAAAAGGTTTAAACCTACCCCACTTGTGATGTCACCCACAAAAAACCCCAAATCCAAAACTTTCCAATATTTTAAAAACTTCAAACTAGAAGACTTGCTGGATCTAGTGTTTGAACAGCTCTCAAGCTTAATTGGCTGTCGAGTTATGGTGGCAAAGTGATGGCAAAGAAGTGACTCACGCAGGTCTTGAAGGTAAATCCACAATTCTGCTGACATATAGTATATCAGCAACATTTGCTCATAAAAGCCGCTACACTAGTTTTCTGCATGGAGTGCTCGGAAACCTAAGTTGCTACTTCATCTATGATTAATTAATGCAAATTCTCTGTACTCTTCCTTATGATGCGCAGCCCTCTGACTGCATCAAGTAGTGCGCACTATTCAGACCACTCCGCAGTTGTCCCAATAAACCAGTCTATATGACGTAACATTCGCTCTCAGGCTTTGCATGGTAAGCAGAGGGCTGCCTGTGAACAAGGCTGTGGTTTTTGACAGCCTTAGAGACCCAGGTTTGCATAGAATTCCATTCTGGAATTCTGCGCAAACCTGTCAAGTGGTTACATGCTTCTTCATTGCACTGAAGTATTGTCTTTCAACCATGGTTTGAGTGTTGCAAAATATCGGCATCGGTTATTGGCAATGAAAAATAAAAACATTGGCATTGGCTCAAAAAAGCCTTTATCGATCGAGCTCCACCTAAAATCCAATTCAATTTGGTTAATAGGGCTAGTAGCCTATTGCAACTAACTATTTAGAATAGATAGTGGTATTGACCTCATTGTCGAAACACACAAGGAAAGATTTCCTTGCTTGTGCTTTTGGTCACAGTGCATTTATGACATCACAACTGACGTTTGCTCCTGTGAACATGTTGCTGAAAAGATACTTAGCTTGTTGAACATTCAGCAAGTGTCAGCCATACAGCAATGAGAGCTGTTTATCCATCCATACATATACACTTATAAAATCGAAGCTGACAATCAGCTGCACAACTGCGTCTGTGGAGCGCTGTCTATCTTGTTCAGATAATGCGACCACAATTTTTAGGCTAGTTGTAGCGTCCTTCATTATGAGAAATTCCTCGCAAAAATATAGCTTCAGTTGAAACAAACCCGAATTACTTGGTGTGACACTGAGGAAGGCCTAAAGTTATTTGGTAACCCAGTAGGTGTAAACAACAGATAAAATTTAGGCCGAAACTACAAAACAAGACAATCGTGGTTGGAAACTGTCTTCTTGTTATGAAGCGAAATATTACAAAACAGTTCTGTGTATGCGTGGCAGTGTACAAGCTTCTGACGGCTTTGCTTGCATTGGAGTTGACAGCGGCACTGCTAGAGGAGGAAATTCCAAAACACATGCGTCCGACACAATATCAATTTAAGGTGTTCAAACACACACAATGTTTCATGTCATGGCGCAGGCACCATTTAGACAAGGAAGGGATGTTGTTGTTTTGTAATAGTACTATGCAACATTAGAAGAGAAATGCAGGCTGTTGCCTGTTCCAAACCACCCGTATTAGAGACCTGCAGTGACAGCACTTGATATTTTATCAGCTTTGATGCTGAGTACCTGCGGTACAAAGGGGCCTGTCATGACAGCCAAACAGACGCCCTGGATACACCTCTGCCTTTTCTGACTGACAGTGTTTCACTTGTTGGAAAATATTCCTGGGCACCACTTCAGCTCCTGAATGTAGACCATGGCTTTTTAAAAGTAGACGCAAAGTATTGGCAACAAAATAGTGGTTATGTTACTGCCCACAAGTTTTTGAAGAACCCAAATACTGCCAATGACACTTGAGAACATGCCCTTGATCTGCTAACAGCATTTAACACAGGAAAAGTTTCAAGAACTAGAAAGCAGCAGGAATATTTGAGGAGCATTGTCAGTATGCTGTGGCATACATTATATGAAACTGTTACATCTTGTGAAAGAGTGACAAAGTAAAATCTTCAAGGTGTTAGGAAGCACTTGGATTTTTGATGAAACTAGACCTAAAAAGATATGAGAGAAACCTGACAATTACTTTTACTAACTATGCACCTGACAAACTTCTGAATTTTTGTTTTTCCTAAGGTTAAGCCCTTGGGTTTTTAATGTACCATCCCACTGTACTGATTAGTCTATGATGCTTTTGTTTACATATTTTTTCAGATCAACTAAAACCTGGAATTTGTATCTCATTTTGTAAGATTTTGGCATTCGTTTTTTCTTTGTTATGCAAGTGACAAAGTCTTCAGCTTCAGTGATAGTATTCCTATGCATAACGTTGCTTAATGCAAATATTCTCTACAGGATATCTTTTGTTGATTTATAACAAAGAAACTTTATGACAGTGCGCTTAAAAATACACCCATTAAGCTACCGGCTGATCATTACACTGTGGACTACACTGTTCAACAAGATTTTTTTCCTAAATTGTCTGCTTAACTCTTTGGCGTCCGCTAGGATTCGGGGATTTTAGGAAAAAAAACGCCTAAACGCACATGGCTTTGCGTGGGAAGTTCTCCGGTACAGTATGCTCTACAGACCCAGTAAAAGTCTCAAAAGACGCAGCAAGTATTCTAGTCTGCACTCAAACAAAATTTTTTGCTTGGGGAGTGCGTTTTTTTTGTGAGTGATGTCATAAGTGGAGGACTTTTAGGCCACCTTGGCCCACTTTGCCTGGGCCTAGGTGCCAACTGTTAGGTGGTAGTATTTCGCTGAAGTTTTTACTGGAAACTAGGCTACAATCCGAGTCTTTTGATACTTTGGATGACCTGCTGGGGTTTCGGGTTCAAAAGTTGTGATGTAAGTTAGTAAAAATATTTGACTAATTAGATAATTAATTAATTTGTTTATTTTAGATCATAACTTTTAAACCAGAAATGCTAGAAAGTTGATCAAAGGCTCAAAAGACTCAGGCCTAGTTTCCAATGAAAACTTCAGCGAAACACTTTGGCTTAGCGGTTGGACCCCAGGCCAGGCAACATGAGCCTAAATGACCCTAAAACTACTTCACTTATGACGTCAGTCACAAAAAATCCGCACCCCCAACCAAAAAATTTTTTCGAGTGGAATCTACTATACTGGTCAATCCGTTTGAGCCATTGAACAGCTCTCTAGTGCAATCGGCGGAGGAGCTAGGGCGTTGGTAAGGCAACCGAAAACTGCTGTTTTTTAGGCAGAAATCGAAGTACGAATATATCGTAGACCAGCTCTCAAAGTGTTAAGTTTCATACAAGTACTAGTAAGTATCAAAAATCAAAAACTTGGCCTAAATTCATCAAAAAATCAAATCTTAAATATCTTAAAAAGCATATAAAATATGCAAGTAAAATGTATTAAATGCATATATATAAGAAATTGTTAATTCTGGTTCATTTAAAAAAATGTTTGTTCTCGCTCTTTTGGTTGTTGGTATCTCACATTTTTCTATTTTTGGGTTGTTTTCATGGAAACGCTCATAGAAGAGGCGTCAAACAATAATTGATTCAACTTTTTCTGTCATTTTTGTGAATGAGGCCAACTGCAACTTTTGACCAACTCATGTAGAGATTTTAGACATTCACATAATATTGGTACGGCCTAATGAGCATGGATTAGGACTGGAGGTATTTTTGACCGGATCAAGACTGGATCAGATTGAGAAAAATTGTTGTTTTAATGTGATTATTCTGAACACATCAAAGATTTTAGTTGTAATCCGATTTTACAGAGTTAAATGGCAATGTAGGCTATATTTTGCTATCTAAGATTCTTCTAGGAATATTTTGCTATTCAAACTGTATCCACCTTTGTTCATATTACTAGTAACAATGTGAGCGTAGTTGAGTGGTTAGTGTCTACGCCTGCTGTGTGAGTGGTCTTCAGTTCTGCTCTCATCATTTGCTTTGGCTTAGCTAGTAGAGATAATTTTTACATACTTTTTCACAAATTTTTGGGTTTAGGGTTTATGGCTGTGTTTAGATTTTGGTTTAGAACAATGTCTATGGAAAGAAGTCCTTTCTCAGCAAAGAATCAGACACTTTAAGATCTTACAGAGTATATTTTGCCTATGATGTAGGCATCGTCAGCTCTTATTCAAATATAATTTTTGGTTTAGGGTTGATGTTTAGTTTAGGGTTTAGGTGTTGTGGTTTAGGTTTTGGGTTAGCGTTTTAGGTCACGTGACAAATACTATATGCCAGGGGTGGCCGACAGGTCGATCGCTGAGTGTCAGTTGGTCGATCATGCGAATTGACAAAATACCTGAATAGAAAACTTTTCAATCAATATTCCTTTTTATTGCATTTAATGACATTTTGTATTTGTGACTTTATTACCGATCAGTCGATCGCGGGTCATCAAGAAATTTTCTAGTCGATCCCAGCCGAAGACATGTTGGCCACCCTTGCTATATGCTAATCCAAGTGTATCGTCCGTGTCACTTGACCAATTCAACCAATCGGGTGCAACTAACGGCGAAATAACCCCAGCAGTGCTTTTGCCTGATGGCAAAATAGATGGCACATGCTAATAGCAGGTATGCTCGTCATTCAAAATTTATGTCACACATGAGTGATTTTGATGACTGCCCATTTTCTTTACCTCACAATTGGGGTAAGTACATGGATTTTTTGAAATTTTTCTTCACAAGTGGAGATAAGATACTTGAGACAATCTCTTCAAGATTTTACAAGAATTACATGATTACAGCAAGAATGATTAGTTTTAATGTTAGTTGATGATTTTCTTGTTAGTTTTTATGCTTCATTGACTACAAAAAGTGGTAATTTCGTATGGTCCATAACTTCACGAAACCTTAACCAATTAAAAAAATGTAGTTTGTTAAAATCAGTATGAACAATTCTATCTGCCTGTTAAATTTAAGGAAATTTTGATATGGTGGGTGGACTGGCTGGGACAGTTGACATGGAATGACCCCTGCCTGAAACACTAAATGCCTTCTTGCAACAAAAACTTGTTTACGTTAAAACAAACTGCCTATAACCATGTCAAGAGCAAAAGGAGCACTCCACAGAAACCTTGCATTAAGTTGAGATAAAAGGAGAAAATTACTTCCAGACATGTGCCACATTTCACATCAGCAAGAACTTAGATGTTCCAGAATGTACTTACAAGACCAAAGGCATTAGCTGGGACTTTTGGCAAGAAAAAAGTGAAGTACATTCTGGCATGTCATGTGCGCTCTGCACTAAAATGAAGGAATGTTTCCTGGAACCAAAAGTGTTGATTGAAACAAAATGAAATTTAAGTGCAAAGCTTTTTTTTTAAAAGAAAACTGGAAGTACCAATGTTTCTACCCAAAACAGCCATGCACCAATCAGTGCACCTCAGGAACTCAGGTTATCTACATATAGAAGGGTTAGTGAAGTCTATCAAATGAGTTAAACTTTGTACATGTCTTTAATTGTTTCATTACAAAACAAAAACAAATGTTGTAATAATTTGTTTGTCGGAGGACTGAGCAGGGTGCGTTCCCACCAGGATTAGAAGAATTTGTGCAGGGAACCTGTTTTGTTGTAGGGTATAAACGAAAGCCATGCTCTACTCCCCAGTTGTTGTTCAGTGATGCTTTACTTTGCAGCAAGACTTTCTTGCAGTTCCACAACATTCTGCAACAGCGAGCAAGATGATGCATTGATGACGTGGACAGGATTGATATTGATCTATATACCTGGAGACCATTCAGATAAGGTTAGTTTTGACAAAGCCGTGAGAGTAATCAACAGAATCATGCACAGTTCAATCCAGACTTGATTGGAAAAGATGGAACACAGCAACATTTGTCCACTTTATATGTGCAATGAGGATGCTTGAAACAACAAAACATCATGAGCACTTAAGCTCTGGCCCAACATCATTTGCTGCAAGATGAATTGTTAAATACTGTCTTGATCGATTCACATTCTTTTGTTGACACCTTAGCTTCCAGGCGGTTTTAGGCTAAAATCCGGAAGTTTGCGTGTGTCTTTGTGCAGGAATATCTCTGCCACCGATTGTGCTAGAGAGCTGTTAAACCCTCAAAAGACCTGGCAAGTCTTCGTGTCTGCAATGAAAAAACATTTTTTTGGTTCTGTTTTTTTTTTGAGTGACATCATAAGTGGAGGACTTTTTGGCCACTTTATCTGGCCCTGGGCTCAAACTGCTAGATGGTAGTATTTCGCTCAAGTTTATATTGGAAACTAGGCTAAAATTCGAGTCTTTTGATACTTTGGATGACTTGCTAGGGTTTCGGGTTCAAAAGTTAAAAAGAATTAACTAATCCCATAATTAGATAATTTATAACTTTTGAACCAGAAATGCTAGGAAGTCGATCAAGGACTGAAAAGACTGATTCAAGCCTAGTATCCAAATGCAAACTTCAGTGAAATACTTCCGTCTAGCGGTTAGGCCCTAGGCCAGATAACATGAGCCAAAATGGCTGAAAACCTACTTCATTTATGACATCACTCACAAAAAAACAGAAACCCAAAACCCAATTTTTTTTTCATTGCAGACTCGAAGACTTGCTTAGTCTTTTTAAGGGTTTGAACAGCTCTCTAGTGCAATCCACTGAGGAGCTATGCGGTCAATAAGACAACTGAAATATCCTTGTTTTTTCCCCGATTTCCAAGTGTGATATATTCGTATGCCGGCAGCCAAAGTGTTAAGCAACACTTAGATTTACAAGAAAATGTACAGTAGATGAAACCCATTGTGTTTCTGATAGCACAAATTGGGTTGTGACACTGGATGAGCTTGACTAGTTTATTAGGCTGTTGATAGCTGAGGGATTTTAGGATAAAGGCTTTGAGTGGACAGTTTGTGGAATACTTCCTTGGGATGTCTGATGTTCAATAAAACTTGAAATAACACATTTCTTGCTTTTCAATGTGAAGATAGAAATGTGGCAAAGATTGTTTCGTGACATGTTTAGCCTGTGTTTTATTCTGTATATATTAAAACAAAAGTAGTGGTTGATGCACTTGACCAGATGAGTAGGAAATATTCCATTAAGGCTTCAAGCAGAAGATGGCCCACTCACATATTTTACAATGTAATGGATCTAGCACTGTTCAGTAGTTGGAGTCTTTTCAGAAAGGCACGAACTGTCAGCTGTTTTTTTTGCTGAGACATTTTGGTCACTGAAACATTTCAGTCATTTGTCTCACAGCTGTATTAAAACGCGCCATACCAGTGTTCATTGGCCTATATTTTCAGATAATTCTGACTGAAATGACTTAACGTTTTTGAAATGCATAAGCATTTCGGTCTATGAACAAAAAAACAGACTGTCACGTGTTTGTACAACACATGGTTGAAGAATGTATGAGCATAACTCAAAGCAATGATCCTTTGCGCAAAGCTGCAGTCACACAAAGAAATCTTGATGAAATCAGCAATCCTCCATAAAAATTAATAACATGCAGAACCTCAAAGCACTGCAGAAGAACAACAGCTTTGTGTAATACCTGCCTGAGCTCAGTATGTGGGAAATGCACCATTAAACATTTGCCAAGAATGTTACATATTACATTTTCTATTGATTACTTACTTCATTTAAGAAAACCGTTGGCGACTGAATGTAAGAAACTAAAGTGTTTATCTAGGTTTGTCACTGTTTGTGTGGGAATTACAGCTCAGATGTGTAACATATCAATTGAGGCATTTTGCCATTCTAGGTAGTTAGAAACTGCAACTAAAATAGACTTCGGGACCGCAGCAAATTTGTGTTGATCAATTTGGCCCATTGAGCATTCTGAGTTGTACAGCAATGGATTAGACTTTGTCAATCACGAAGTCTAATGGAAGCATACCATATTTTAACAAGACTTCATGGCAAGTTCTAATCAGCTTGAAAACATTCTGTGTTGTTTCACATCGAATAACTTCACATCTCGTGGAATATTCCCTTCATTGCTAATGCAATCACTGTCAAGACCACTGCTGTGAATATACACAATACAAAATGCGGGAATGTTATGTTATAACCACAACTGATTGAATTCATGCAAACATTTCCAGGATTTGTGCTAGGTTCTGAAAGATTACCAAAAGCCATTGATTCCATGAGTGAGTCGCTGACTTGAACCACATCATTAATTTTTAGTGACTGGACTCATGCCCTGCAACAATAACCAATTTGAGTTGCAACATTTCCACTAGTGCCCTGAGCCATTTTTACGCAGTCTCTAAGTCATATTGAAACAAGCAGTTGATCGGGGCTGAGAGCAAAGACATCAAAAAGGTATACTTGCCTAATTTTGTTTGAATCAACATGGACTTCAGATGGTGCACCAATGACTCAACAGTTTTTGTTACTTGACCCTGACTCAACAAGTTTGCAACCCAACTTCACTTGTGACTTCACATAAATGTAACTCAGCCATATGACAGGCAAAAACAACAGTTAGTTGGGTACTTGCTTTAGATTGTGACAGGGATTCATGTGGAATTTGGATGTTGTAAGCAATTGTGTGCCAATGAATAGTCGTCATCATCATTTACATATATAGACTAATGTTTGACAATGCATCTGTGTTCACAGGTACGATGATTGAGTAAGTGTGGTATTCCAAGTTGCTTTCAGGCGGTCACAAGTCTGATGGAATAAGGAATGCAATGCACCCCTTAACAAGAAATGGGCTACATATTGTTGAAAGAGAACCGTAGGTGTTTGCCAATGATTTATGAAAATGCCCACCAACCAGGGAACTTTTACAGTTTCTCAAAGACAAAGAGCTAGGACTAATATCAACTTATGTCCTAAGTTAAAATTTTCGCAAAGCTCTGGATTTTAAATTCATTGGCAATTAATCATACCACTCTATTTTTCCTTCATAAAATAAGCATACATACCGTAGAGCCACTGCTTGACATACAGCAAGAAAAACACAACCACATTTCAGCCATTATGGATGAACACAAACCTGCAAATAAATTTACATAATGAAGGTACATTATGTAGTTTCAAAAAATTAACATTAGATAATACCAAAAAGATTTAAAGAAGTACTTTATACACTTTTTTCAGGCACCTGTGGACAAAAAGTTAATCAGCACATTGACTCTTTGAAAAAGTGACTATTTTCAGAAATGGGTTCTTTCAACAGTTCATACGATAAAAAAACTTACATTGGCATCACCTCCTGCATAGTCATTCTAAAATTAACACCTTTGGAGAGGTGATTTTCGCTTTACAAGGTATAATTTGCCCATATTGGGCAAGTTTTTGCAACTCCATTAACTCACCAGTCGATTGTGCTAGAGAGCTGTTCAAAACCAAGATTCTACAAGTCTTCTAGTTTGCAATGACAAAAAATTAAGGTTTTAGGTTCCTGTTTTTTTGTAGGTGATGTCATGAGTGGGTAGATTTAGGCCTTTTTGGCCGAGGTCATCAGTCCCTGGGCCCCAATCAAAAGAGCTCAGATAAAGCCTCAAAAGACTCAGATTTTAGCCTAGTTTCTACTAAAAACTTAAGTGAAATAGTTCCATCTAGCAGTTGGGCCAAAGGCCAAGTAACCTCAGCTGTTTTTTCGCTTATATATTCCAGTCAATTTTTACTGAGACATTTTGGTCACTGAAACATTTTAGACACTTTTCTCATAGTTGTATTGAAACTCACCATAACATTGTTTTTAACCTATATTTTGAAACATTCTGACTGAAGTGACTTAATTGTTTTCAGTAAATTTCAAAAACGTTTTGGTACACGACTGAAAAAAAATAGAACCTGAGCCAAAATGGCCGAAAATATACCCCACTTATGACATCACCCACAAAAGAACAAAACCCAAAACCTAACAACTTTTTTTGTTACAAACTAGAAGACTCGTCAAGTAATTAACACTTTAACAGCTGGGATACGATATATTCCTACTTTGAAATCGGCCTAAAACCAGCAGTTATCAGTTGCCTTACTGATGCCATAACTCCTCTGCTGATTGTGCTGGAGAGCTGTTCAAGTACTCCAACGGATCGGCCAGTCTTTTAGTCTGCACTCGACAATATTTTTTTATTTGGGGGTTGCTGATTTTTTGTGAGTGACATCATAAGTGAAGTAGTTTTGGGGCCATTTTGGCTCATGTTACCTGCCTAGGGCCCAAAGTATTTCACTGAAGTTTTCATTGGAAACTAGGCTTGAGTCCGAGTCTTTTGAGATTTGATCGACTTTCTAGCTTTCTGGTTCAAAAGTTATGATCTAAAATAAACAAATTAATTAATTATCTAATTAGCTAATTAGTCAAATATTTTCATTACTTTAGATCAGGGGTCTCCAAACTTTTTTGTCCGAGGGCTACATACACTATTACACACTTGTTCGAGGGCCGGACTTCTTACGTCATGTGATTGTTTCGGGAAAGGTTGCATTTTACCAAATCACAAATTTTTAGTTAATTTATTATTTTTTCATCATTGACAAAATGGCTTTGCAGGCCGGATGAAATGGCTTCGCGGGCCGCATTTGGCCCGCGGGCCGTAGTTTTGAGACCCCTGCTTTAGATCATAGCTTTTGAACCTGAAACCCTAGCAAGTCATCTAAATTATCAAAAGACTCAGATTGTAGTCTAGTTTCCTATAAAAACTTCAGTGAAATACTACCATCTAACGCGGGGATGACGAACCTATTTGCTATCGCGGGCCACTTTGTCAGTTACCGCTGAGTAAGTGGGCCGCACAACTTTTTAGTCATACTATGATACCTGTTTAAAAACGAAAAAATTGTTCATCAACAGAAACAAACAACCAACGAAAGTAATAAAAAGTTCAAGACTGCTGGTCTCGCCTGAATGCTTCGCAGGCCGCACTAAATTCTTTTGCGGGGAACATGTTCGTCACCTCTGATCTAACAGTTTCAGCACAGGGCCAGGTAGTGGGCCAAGGTGGCCTGAAAGCCCTCCACTGATGATGTCACTCACAAAAAATCCACACCCCCACATAAAAATATTTTTCGAGTGCAAACTACAAGACTTGCCGAGTCTTTTGAGCTTTTGACCATGTCTGTAGCGCTTACCGGACTGGAGAAATCCCCGTGCAAAGCCACAGGCGATCCAGCTGTTTTTTGCGAACCGCTTGAATTAACCTGGGTGCAGAAGTGTTAAGGGTTTGAACAGCTCTCCAGCACAATTGACTGGCTTGTTATGGAGTTGCATAAACATGGCCAATATGGGTAAATTATACCTTTTGAATTGAAACTCGGCTGGCTTTAGACTGCTTTTTCAAAAAGCATACTTACGCATCAGCAAGCTTGCACAGCATATACTCTAAAGGTGCTGCAGGGTGATTACACATGTGACGTGTATTACATTGACAAGTTTTTTTAAAAATCATTCATTACAATGTTCATATGGTGCATTTATAAAATTAGTTTGGTATCAGTACCAAACCACTTGAAAATTACTTGTTCAAAAATTTTTTTCTACAACTTGCCATGTTTATACAGACGAATCCAGTTAATCGCATTGCCCATTTGCCAAGCTTTTTTATGCATTTAACTAGAATATGCCATTATCCATGTTAAAGAAATATCCACAAGTTTACCGCACACTCCACTTCTGTCCACATGCGTGCTATCTGACACCATTGGTATCTTGTAGCTTGACACTGAACCCAGAGACATCTAGAACTGAGGGATATATAAGTTCTTTTGATGTTCTAAAAATCCCTTGCTCCTGATGTAGTACGATTTTAAATTATGAAATCCTTCAGTGTTTAGAAAATCAACGGTCATCAGTTGAAATGTAAATTCAAAGTTGTGGCGCCATGCACTGCATGTTATCTTAATCGTGCGCAGTGCATGTGTGATGTAATAATCACCTGTATCCGTTGTGGAACGTTTCCTGCACTCACAGCCATTATTTTTGTGCTTGCTTTGGACTATGCAATGCAACTGTGAATACGTTTATGTCTCACAGCTGTTGCGTCGGAAGATTTGTATAACTGTAGGATATAGAAATGTTTCTACAAGTTCTAAACATCTCTTGGTCCTGATACAGCTGGGTGCTGTGCGTAAATACTTATCTGGTGTGTTAGCCTGTGGCATTATGAAGCTTTTATAATCCCAATGGGGTTTGTTATGCATCATTCGTTTGGGGAATTCACCAAATGAGTCTCATTGATGTGAAAAAAAACAGAAATTGTGAGGTGAAACAAGTAACAAGTTGAAACAGCGCATATTCCACAGCGCATAATTCTGTTAGATACAGCATAATTATGCATGTTAAACTGCTAGACACAGCTTAATTTCGCATTTTAAACTGTGAAGTGTGTTGTGCACAGTGCTTCAGAAAAGTAACAGTCATCAAATGAAACTAAAATTTCAAGCTGGTATAGAGTACAGGTGCACTCTTTTGTTCTGTATAGAATTTAACACTTCTTGTGCAAAGGTGTCAAATGTAGTTGCACGTGTCAGGTCGTTCCCTGATGCCATAAAATAAACTTTAAAAGTGCTACTTTCACAACAAAGCTTTGCACCCTTAGGGACAGGACACATCCAGGTAGTGTCAAACACAATGTGCTGAAGACTAGAAGTTGAATGCATGGTGTTGACTTTGGTACCTTGGTGAAGGGAGTCGTGTCGGCAACAGTTTAATAGGATTAATGGCACTCAGGTTTCAAACAATCTGAAAAGTGTGCTTCACACTCCTTAAAGTTACCTATGTGATTAACCAATTTAAGTTTACAATTGTAAAGAACAATTCTATTTGAATATCTGATTTATGCAAGTAACTGTTATGCGATTAACCATACTATTTTCTCCTCATTTGGGTGGTTTTGGTTTGGGATTCTGCAATCCTATGCGATAAAGTAGTTCATGCGTTTAACCGGTATGCAATTAGCTGAAGTCGTCTGCACATTTTCTTAGTTTAAAAAATGTGATGTGTGTCACATTTTTGGCAAATGACTTTTTACCTACACTGACATATCAAAAGACTTCTGTGAAGTGTGGCCACTTCACAGCAAAAGTATATTATGGACTATGTCCATAGAGGTTATACAAGTTTTAAATGTAAAATCTACAAAGTGAAACTATTGCTGATCTAGGACAGTGGTTGACATTTGCAGTGAATCACCCTGCAAATAATAGTCACCTGGATGTCCTATACCTGCTGTTGCTTGCAACCTGTTTTCATATGAACTAATTTTAATTGGGTTATATACTGACTACTAACTAAATAAAGAGACAAATGAAAAAACAATCAACACAGGTAAATCCAATGTGTTTTTTTGCATTGGTGTGATCTCTACCAACTAAAATCCTTATGTAGTGAACCAAAGTGATTCTGATCATATAAATCAAACACAAATCGATTATGCACTTGAAGGTGCTTGTGTATCATCTGAATGACTTTTGTGCACTCTACTATAAAACAAAGAAGAATCATCTCACCAATCTGGAATAAATCTGATGAAGAAAAGATTGAACACTGTAACACCAAACTTTTGTTAAGTCCAGATCCAAAAGACCAGCAACTTTTTTAATGTTGTAAATCCCACATAGGTTAATCCAAGGGCTGCAGTATGCACTTGGTTGCTAAGCTAACAATCACACAAACATCTGGTATTAAAGCAGCACAAATATAGTTATTTTCACAATTAACACTTTGAGAGCCGGTATACGATATACTCATACCTAGATTTTGGCAAAAAACTAACAGTTTTTGTTTGCCTTACCAACGCCATAGCTCATCCGCCGATTACACTATAGAGCTGTTCAAGGGCCTAAATGGATCGGCCAGTCTTCTAATCTGCACTCGAAAAAATTTTTTCATTGGGGATTGCAGATTTTTTGAGTGACGTCATAAGTGAAGTAGTTTTGGGGCCATTTTGGCTCATGTTGCCTGGTCTAAGGCCCAACCGCTAGGCCAAAGTGTTTTGCTGTAGTTTTTATTGGAAACTAGGCTCGAGTCCGAGTCTTTTGAGCCTTTGATCGACTTTCTAGCGTTTCTGGGTCAAAAGTTATGATCTAAATTAAACAAATTAATTCATTATCTAATTAGTCAAACATTTTTACTACTTTAGATCAGTGGTTCCCAAACTGGGGGTAAATTACTCCTTAGGGATAATATGTGATTCTTCGGAGGGTAATACGGAACGAAAACCACAATGTTTATATTATGAGCGATCACTGCAAAATATTGTGGGTAATAACACTTAATCGCCAGCTTAATTTGGGCAACGGCTTGACAAAGTTTGGGAACCACTGCTTTAGATCATAACTTTTGAACCTGAAACCCCAGCAGGTCATCCAAAGTATTATACTTTTGACCAGCAGGTCATCCAAAGTATCAAAAGACTCGGATTGTAGCCTAGTTTCCAATAAAAACTTCAGTGAAATACTACCATCTAACGCAGCATTTCTTAAACTTTTTCTACCTCAGCACCCCTTTTGGTCATGCCTAAGCAGTCCAGCACCCCCTACCATTGGCTAACACCTGCTTAACATAAGGATAAATTAAAGACAAACGTATTCCTTTTAGCTTTTACTGCCACATATGTGACCTTTCCCAGCAACCCCTGAAATTGATTTCAGCACCCAATGGGGATGCTAGCACCCCAGGTTAAGAAACCCTGATCTAACGGTTGGTGCCCAGGTCGAGGTGAAGTGGGCCAAGGAAGCCTGAAAGTCCTCCACTTACGACGTCACTCACAAAAAATCTGCGCCCCTAACCAAAAATTTTTTTCAAGTGCAAGCTACTAGACTTGCCATGTCTTTTGACTCTTACCGGGTCGGTAGCGCTTACCAGATAAATTCCCGCGCAAAGCCACATGCGTTTCGGTGTTTTTTTCTTAGAAATCCCCAAAAGCGGACGGACGCCAAAGTGTTAAAAAATGGTAAGTAAAAAACAGTTTTGGGGAGTTTTACATTGAATAGGTGAAAAAGCATGCTTTGTTGAAGCTTAGAAGCAAAGTAGCTTAAATCCTTGAAGTTGTTGATTCATGATTCATATATTAGGAAATTTGTAATGCAAAAAAACAAAGAAAAATAAAATTTACAAGTATTGATCAGCCAGACAATTGCACTGCACAAGAACACCATGACGTAAAAGCATTTTGTGTGCAAAACTGTCTAAGTGGATAAATGCTGTCTTTTAAATGTCATTTTGCATAGTTAAAAATCATTCTTAGCTATTCTTTGCATATTCCATTGTTCCAATCTTCAACATACAGACCAGCTGGTTATCACAACAGAAAAAATGTGTTTCATTAAATTGAAGCTATGTACTTGAATGCTGACTACATTATGCTCAACAAGTTTGAAGTTTTTCATGTGAAGCAGGTCTGTTGGTGGTTAAAACATTTTCACTCTTAACACTTTGAGAGCCAGCCTACAATATATTCGTACTTCGATTTCAGCCTAAAAAACAGCGGTTTTCGGTTACCTTACCAACACCCTAGCTCCTTCGCCGATTCCGCTAGAGAGCTGTTCAAGGGCTTAAACGGATTGGCTAGTCTTCTAGTCTGCACTCGACAAAATTTTTTGGTTGGGGGTTGTGGATTTTTTGAGTGACGTCATAAGTGAAGTAGTTTTTGAACCATTTTGGGTCATGTTGCCTGGCCTAGGGCCTAACCGCTAGGCCAAAGTGTTTCGCTGAAGTTTTCATTGGAAACTAGGCTCGAGTCTAAGTCTTTTGAGCCTTTGATCAACTTTCTAACGTTTCTGGGTCAAAAGTTATGATCTAAAATAAAAAAATTAATTATCTAATTAGTCAAATATTTTTATTATTTTAGATCATAACTTTTGAACCTGAAACCCCAGCAAGTCATGCAAAGTATCAAAAGACTCGGATTGTAGCCTAGTTTCCAATAAAAATCAGCTAAATACCACCATCTGACGGTTTGATCCCAGGGCTAGGTGAAGTGGGCCAATGTGGCCTAAAAGTCCTCCACTTATGATGTCACTCACAAAAAACCGTACCCCGCAACTAAAAAAATTTTTTTGAGTGTGAGCTACAAGACATGCTGCGTCGTTTCAGCTTTTGACTGGCTCTGTAGCGCTTGCCGGACCGGAAAAATTCCTGCGCAAAGCCACATGCGTTTCGGTGTTTTTTTTCGTGAAAATCCCCGAAAGCGGCAGGACACCGAAGTGTTAATCCTCTATGCTACAGGTGATGACAAACAGCATGAAGACAAATTTTGCACATGAAAGTATTTTCACAATCCCCTCAGCTAACCGGAATCCATATCAAGTAAGCCTAATGCATAGGCATTTTTCAAGTAAAGCTCGTGAGAAACTGTTCTAGCTGATTTAACTAACATGGATTTAACGAGCAAGCTCTATATACTAGCAATCTTAGGTGGAAACAACCAAATATAGGATCTGCATCAAACATGCTACAAATTTGCCTACTATGGCTCATACATTTAAGAAACAGAATATTATAATTGAAAAATCGCTTACTACTAGAAACCACTGTGCTGCATTGACTAGGGCTCTAAGTCTAATATTTCAGAATTGACTAAATGCTTGATTTCTACAAAAACTTTGACAACTGAAACCCACCACTGATAAAGTAAATAATGAAATTGTATGAAGCTTTAAAACTTTACCTTTGCTATAAACACTATACAGAACAACAATGTGTACTGAAAGACATTAGTATAGCCCTCACTAGCACAAGCAATTATATCCATGAAAAAGAGGGCAAATATACTGATGATTAGCTGCATCAACTGATACCAAATATTTGCCACCAGCACATCCAATAGCTCAGTCCATCACAAAGTATTTTTTGTGCCTTCAGCCAAGCAAAGTTATCAGTAAGTTTTTCGCAGTTTAGGACGGCCATAAAATCAGATTCTAAAGCAAGACCACCAGACACTGCAAGACTCTGATGAAAAGCAACATTGTCATTCTTGTATTGTGTAACAACCATATTATCATGTTGTTACTTTGGTGGTAACACTGATAACAGTCTCTAGCTAGGTGTTTGCATTTTCACTCATTTTGAAGTAAATTGTAAAGTTATGACTCTGCGCAGTTTCCCCAATTTTATGTTATTAGTCATTCTAGCAAAGAGTTATGTGAGGCCCTCGGCCAACGGTGCACTACCTTGCGGCCGTCGACAATGAACTTTGTGGCCGTCCACATGTAATTTAAAACATAAGATATGGCAGCCGTGCTGGCGTATATTGATGCAAATCAAAATGCAAGAGTATCAGTTGACACGTGTCACAATGAGGGTTTGGTGATGTCACAAGAAGTTATAGAATGAATATGCAATTTACGTTTGAATGTGTTCTGTGTTGGTTGGCACTTGGCAGTAACGGCTAATCATAGCAGTAAGTGTGCGTTGTAGACTGTAGCACTAGGAGTTATGATAAGACGATAGATCAAAGTTAACGCCTAATTTAAGCTTGTTGTTACAGCAACCTGATTTCCGAGACCGTTAGGTCTTTTTTGGATAGAATGCCCATATTTTTTCTGCTTTGAATAAGTAATTTCAGTTGTATGCTGTTTATTACAGCACCAGCCTATTGTAAATCGTATAAAACCTGTAAACATTGCTTCATGCTGCTCAAACGGAAAAGAACAGTGGCAGAAGAGAAAAGGGTATTAAATTTTAAATGGGAGATAGATTACTTCATGATCGAGACAGCAGAACATACCATGATGTGTCTAATATGCAGTCAAGTTGTGAAAACTATGAAAGGAGATAATGCAAAGGAGCATTTTCGTTGTCATATGTCAGATGCTTATGCGAAATTGAAAGGTGAGCCAAGGAAGATTTGTGTAGAAAATTTGAAAAAAGTGTATGACAGCAGACATCTTGCCTCTCTACGTTCATTAAGTGTAATAATAATGGCTGCGAAGTTTCCTATAGAGTGGTATATCATCTTGGTGTAGCGGGGAAATCTTATTCCGAGGGGGAACTTGTTAAACGATGCCTCATTGACGTAGTTGAGTGCATTCATCCTGGTAAAGAAACTGACTATTCATCAGTTGCTCTCTCGCGCGTGCTATGATACAACACCGGCAAGATGATATCGCAAAGCAGTTAGCCCTCTCTCTACAAAGGTTAACAAGGAAGCAAGTTTATTTTCTCTGGCTGTCGATGAATCAGCTGACATCAACATCAACAACTCAATACAACTACCAGTCTTCATTCCTTCTCTATCTTCAAGCTTTGAGCTGCGTGAGGATCTTCTTTCCATGGAAACACTCGCCACACGCACGGGATTAGATCTGAAAAATCTTTGTGGCATTTGCACGGATGGTGCACCTGGCATGGCAGGTAAAAAGCAAGGTTTTGTGGCAAGATTTTCAGAATACGTAGCAAAGCAATGTGATAATAAGCAGCTCATCAACCTTCACTGTATATTTCACCAGGAAGCATTGTGTGCCAAATCTGTTGCTTAAAGTGGCATTTTGAAGGACATAAATTGCATCATCTTGTTCATTCGCGCAAATGTTCTTCATCACAGACAATGACAAGAGCTTTTGTAATTGAGTGAAACGTCTGCCGAGGACATTCTGTATCACACTGCAGTTCATTGGTTGTCTCAGGGAGAAACGTCTTGCCCAGTTCTGCAGTTGCGCAAGGAAGCAGTAGAATATTATTCCATAAAAAACAAGGAGTGGCCCTTAATAAACAAGGACTTCCGAACATCTCTGGCATTTCTGGTGGATTTTCTGACCCATGTTAACAATCTGAAACGATGTCTGCAAGGAAAAGCAACAACAGTTTGTCTCACATACAAAAAAGTACAGGATTTCCGTGACAAATGTCGTCTTCTCAAAAGTCATCTCCAGCAGCGTAATTTCTCCCACTTTCCACAACTGACAGCTTATTGACAACAAACAAATACAGGTTGATGATATGCCAGCCGTCCTATTTTCAAGTGTTTTTGATGCAGTGTTACAAGATTTTGAGAGGATTTCAGCAACCTTAAGACTCGCTACTTTTCCACATCTAGTGGAAACCAAAAGCGTTCCATTGCATCTTCAAATGGAACTGCTGGAGTTGAAGAATGATAAGTAACTTGTGAAGAAGTTTAAAGACGAAGAAAATCTGCTGGACACGTGGAAGAGTGCAGTTAATATCCAATGCTACAAGAATTGGCAAGAAAAACTCTTGTTCTTTTTGGAAGCACTTACATGTGTGAAGTAGCGTTTTCAAGAATGAAGTACCTGAAGAACAAGTACTGAACCCGATTGTTAGATGGCAATCTGGACTCTGAACTAAGGCTGATGGTATCCAGCGAGTTACCGGACTTCGTAAAATCATCTGCCATCAAGCAAGATCAAGGGACTCAATAATTGCTACGATGTTTTGCAAACTTTTCTTTTAATACATTCAGTAAAATGTTTAACATTTTATTATACTGTTAGATATAAGTAAATAACATAGGCTATATCAGGTAAAACCTATTCTTTAATTACACAAATCTCATAAATATAACTCGACCTCATTGGCAGTCGTACTCCATATATAAAGGTAATGTGGCTGGCAGTAGGAAAAAGGTAGTACACCCCTGCCCTAGGCCATGGCTTATGTGTAAATCTGTCACTGAGTGTCATCTGTACCTTTTGATAAGTAATGAAAAAAATGTAAGCTGCCTTTAAACCTGCATGAAATGACAAAAATACTTTATATGTTGTGGCTTGCAATCATATAAATACGGTAACTTTTTTGTAAGTAACTACTCTCTCCACATGTGACATAAGCAAAGAATCTATACACAAATTTTTAATTGGAAAACAATTTCACATGACACCACACATTGTTAGTCCTGAAATTTGTAAGCAAAGCTAACACAATGTTGTTAACATCTGTCACAACATTGTAAAGGCACACATTAGAGTTTGGTTATCAATGCAACAAATGCAGTCTTGCTTGACACACTGAATCATATAGCATGTTGTTTCAAGCTCAAATGGGTCTGTTGCCTTGCGCAGTATTATTAGCGTTAAGTTAGATTTAAGGTTCCAGTGAATGCAATTATTTGAGGAAGACATATTTTCTTGTTTTTAACTTTCAGAGTTCAGAGTGCTAACAATGCCTGATAGTGCGTTACGTTTCTGTGCTGCAAGATTATACTGTGTTTCCTTTTATGACATCACAAAACCGTGATTACATCACAAAACCGTGTAGTGTTATTTGAAACGGATTTCCTGATGGATTCCTTACATGGTAAAGTTAACAACTTCACCTTGCACCTTGTTCACAAAATTTTTTTGGTGCATTTTTTCTAGTTATAATGTACCTTTATCCTTGGTTACATGACCAATCAAGGGTTTGTCCGAATTGGTCACATTGTTTGCAAATGCAAGAACTTTTTCAAACCAACAAAATTCAAATGTTTGGCAACAAATGACTCAACACGTTTGGAACTAGCATACGATATATTTGTACTTCGAGCCACTTTTCTTGGGTCACTTTGCACCACCATAACTCACCATACAGTTAAGCCAAGAAGCTGTCCAAACCGTCTAAAAATGCAGGAGTCTTCTAGTTTAGATTTTTAAAAATTGGAAAGTTTTGGATTTTGGGTCGATGTAGATGATGTCCTAATGGTGGTAGGTTCACACATTTTTGGCCAAGGTCACAAGGCCCTAGGTGCCAAGGCCATGAGCCAATTTTTGGCTCATGTTTTTAGCAGAAACTAGGTTATAATCAGGGCTACCATTGATCTAGAACCAAAAATAAACACGGCTGAGGAAAATGTGATTATATTTTCTAGCCTAAAATAAAATAATTGTTTGTTTCCATGACTAACATCAGATCCTATATTTGCCTATTTCTCTCTAGGAATCATTTGCATCAGTAATGTTTATTCTCGACTTCCTTCTTAAAATTGTCAAGGAAAACGTTTTTGCGCTTATTTCTTGAATCAATTAAATGCTAAACCTTTGCTACAAAAATACTTTCCTAACAGAGTAGACAGTTCAGAGTGCTAACAATGCCTGATAGTGCGTTACGTTTCTGTGCTGCAAGATTATACTGTGTTTCCTTTCATGACATCACAAAACCGTGATTACAAAATGTTTACGATGACACAAAAATGGTCTGTATATCTAATAGACATTGCTAACTTGAAATTGTTACGCTTGTAGAGAACAAGAAAAAATAAGGACACAAGTCACAAATAAGGACTTTTCTCAGTGATAAGGACAGTAATATTTTCTAAGATGTAGTACTTCAAAATAAGGACAAATCTTAGAAGTGAGGAGGGTATGGTAGCCCTGGTCATAATACATGTCTTTAGAGCATTTGATTAGTATGTTTCAAAAACTAAAATTTTGATAAAAAAACAATGTTTTAATAGTATGGTGGACACATTAATGCTTTACTGTTTTGTGTATTCTTACCGCATAATTCCTAGTAATATTCCATTTGTTATTCAACATGACATACTTGTTTCTGCACAACCCTATAGCTGACACAACAGTCTGCAAACCAACATAACTATAGTTGGTCACTGTTTTCTGTGGGCCATGGGAACGCCTTAACACTTTTGTTCATCGTCATTCTACAGTTCATGCTGAAGTATATCAGAGGTTTTATTGTATACCTAAATAACATCAAAAGAAGCAATCAACTATGAGTGTTACTGGAAAGTTATTTATGAACGAAGTAGCGAGAGCCTTTTATTTTGCCTTGCATTGGCTTGCCAACTTCAAGACTTCAGGTTGCGTAGTTGGCAGACTGACCTGTGCTCCTGTAGCAATTGTGAACTAAGATGACCCTCAACTAGTAAAGGTCTCTGTGGAATCGTGATCAACTGACTAGCCGGCACTGTAACCAACCAAAAACCCTACATTGGTTTTCTATATGGCTCAATGGCTGCATTAAAATATGTTATGAACCACTGACGTGAAATATACATTGAAGCAAACAATTCCATATTTTGAAATTGCACATTAGATTATTTGCTACATGTAAAATTTGAAGTTTAATAGAATTGAACATAGTATGTTTTAAATTAGTCAAAAGTAAAAGATGGTCCAAACATGATTGATAGGCTATACTATGTGCCTTAAACCTATCTTCTGCCAGTAATTGTTATTGGGCAAGATTTATCTTGCCATCACTAATGGTGTGACAAGCATGATATGCTTGGAATGAGCACATTATCCTTGTCAGATGATGTAAAACCCTAAACCACAAACCTGAACCCTAACCTAAATTTTTTCACCATCACATATCATACTAGACTAGGGGTCAGCAACCTTTTGCTAATTATGTGCCCACTTAAGGTTTCAAATCATTCAGTGTGCCAACACTAACAGCATATGCATTTTTATACAAGTCAAGGTCAATATTCCTTCTGTGTCTATTATAACAAAATTGAGGTGCCCTGTAAAAGATGGATATCCATCAGTAGCAGATCTTGGTTGCAGATATAAAATGATGTAACTGAAATTGCAAGAACAAATAATTTACTTAGACCAATGACACGAAAACGGTAGTAAGAATTATTTGCCAAGTGTGGCACGCATGCTGCAGGTTGCCGACCCTTGTCATCGAGAGTACTCCCTTTATGAAAGAATTAGACTGGTTTGTATCCAGTGGTCTTGTTATGGCTATCCTTCTATGTGTTGAAAAAGTAACAGCAAGACCCAAAAAAATTAAGTTTTACATCTTGTCTCATGTTGCAACTTTAGTTGAATGAATACCTCTTGACTTGACACTTGACAGAAAAGACAGTTATGAAATAATTTATAGCAGTTATGATAGTAGGCCTACATTTTATAACGTAGGATACATTCATTCATTCATTTATTCGGGAAACAAACGCACAAACAAAAAACTCACAAATATACAAGATAAATTAAACAAGGAAACTCATAGAAGCACAATCAAAATTATATTTGTATCTTCCCAGGGTACCTAATATAACCAGGTGGTTTTCTAGTTTAGTTGCAAGCTTCACAGCTGTAGTCTCATCATACGCTGTGCAAATGACAAGATATTTAACCAATCCACAAGGTAACAGTAACGCTGCACAACTGAGGAAACAATGAAACTTACAGAAAGATCAAGGATTCGGAAAGCAATAGCTATATATTGACACAGGTGCAAGTGGCATGCAGCGATACTGGTTAGTACATTAAAAGCAACAAAGAAAAAGAACAGATAATATTAGATCAAACTTGCACAGGCCAATATACTGACAGGGTTTCCCTTGACCACAGCCAGGGACATGCACTGGTGGAGCCACTGGTGCTCCCTGGGGCACTAGACAGTGCCACATCTACTAGTTTCTTTGCAAGATCACTCAAAAAAGGGGCAGTGGACTTGCCATGCCATACAGTCAACATGCCAATGGTTTTCTAGTTAGGTCCCCTAATAGGATAGCTGAACAGTTCAAAGGCTCACATATGACATTCACAAGAATCACAACACTTGGATGTTGGATGTGAGGCTAGGCCAGACTTTGTGTAAACATGCAAAACACCTACCAGTGTGAAGCGAAATTTCTGACTTGCTAAATTTTGACTTCATGCCATGTACGCATGCACGAAGTAATATTCTACACATGAAATATGCTGAGAAAAGTGATGATTAAGGATTTGTGTTTAGGTAAGCACGTCAGGTTTGGATTAAGGTGAGAAGAAGAAAAATAATAAGTCTAAAAATTTTCAATGGGTAAAGTTATTCTCGTTTTAGCTTGTTGTGGAAACCTGACATCATGGGTGTCCATAAGGGGGGAGGATAGAACGGACATTTGCCCCACCCTGGAAATTGGAACGAAGAGGCAAAAATTTCTAGAAAACGTGAAGTCAGCAGTTTAATTCTGACCAGTAACTGGTTGAGTTAATTCTTGCAATAACAATTTCTGAATTTGTTTGCCGATGTGTCACTCATACCACAAAAGAGTCAGATTTACTGTTCTGATAGGCTAACATGCAGTGATGAGTTTGCAGTTCATTAAATTTGCATCTATTCTTGCAGAGGCAGGTTGCGAAATGCATGAGCGAATTGTTTTACTATTGGCATTTGTTACGTAACAATAACATGGCAACAAATCTTCGAATATGCACTTGAAGTTACGGTGATAGACGTTTTGCCGCATGTAACTATTGAACACCGACATCATGGCAAGTAATGTTTCAAAAGAGTGACTGCTGATAGCGGTAAGCCAAGTAAGTGAGTTTATATCAATGATGGGCGAAGCAAATGGTGGGCACACATATTTTGTGTGGCTCTTCTAGATAAATAGACATATCTCAAATTGACGGAGGGTTGTTTACCTCATATTTAACATTTGTTTCATTTATCAACGCATTTAAACAAGTTCGTGAAGCTGGTCACCAGGGAGTCTGCACGATTTGATAACAACGACAGCGAACCTAAATTGCAAGTCAGGCTACTTAAGTTCCATGAAGAAAATCAAAATTTTTCAAAGACACGTATATGTCAAAAGCATTCTGTCGTTTTCCCAATGTCAGAACGAGAACAAATGCTTTTTGCAATAAGGTAATTGCAGGCCACAAAGTGGAACAATACTAATACAAATTTTAAGACTATTGGAAGAGTTCCAAGCCAGATTTGAGCATATCAAACAGTTAAAACCACGCTTTACATTCCTTGTAAATCCATTCAATGTTAATGTAGTTGGCAGCGGCGTAACTGATGGGGGGGCAAGAGAGCAAGCCGTCTCCCTGGCAAGCTAAATGTAAAACTGGACTCCCTTCAGTTGACATTTTGATATTTAGTATTATTTAATTTGTTGCTTTTTTTGTGTTTTTCAGGGCGTTTTCGTCTTTTATCTAGTATGGACATCCAAAGATTCACTATCATTTCTCAACCTTTCTCTGAGTCTTGGCTAGTGGCCCCTCCCTACGGTGATCAGTGGGCCCCCTTTGGCTAATCTTTGCTTCCCCTGGTTCAAACCTCTAGTTGCGCCACTAGTAGTCGGTGATGGCTGTCCAGTTCACCAACCGTTTGTCACAAACTTGACTGCTGCAGAAATTAAACTGACCAAAATGCAAAAAATCTGGCTATAAAAAAAACTTCAGTCAATGCCACTTTACAGTTAATTTCTGGCAACAGGTTCCAGAAAGTAAATACCCAGAATATGAAAGACCAGTGCACAACTCATTTGTGTATACAGTACGACATATTGCTATGAATTTTGTTTCTCTGTAATGAAGTTCATAAAATCAAACCATTGTGTAACCCTGAAAAATGAACACTTGGGAGAATTCGCATATTTAACAACGCACTGTCCAGATTTTTGGGAACAAGAAAATCAAACAAAAACTGAATATTGACAGTCACTATACAATATCATTTTGATGTAAAACTTGCATTCTTTACAGTATTTGTACTGACACTACAAACTGGCTTTGTGGCTCACCGGTGTTTTTGGTTTTCTGCAAGTGACTCTTCCATTGAACAAGTTTGCCCACACCTGGTTTATACCATCATGTGTGAAGAAGCCAGGACTGTAATTACGGGCGCAAGGAGTCCGGGACTCCCTTGGAATATTTTCACCTCTCCTGGAAAAATGTGTTAGACAGAATTTAAAACTATTGGACATAGTTCAAAAAAATTTTGGCCCCTCCCAGAAAACTCTTCACACGCCTTGGTGTCCCAAGCTGGTTACGTGCCTGAAAGAAACATGTGTGAAAAAGCATTGCTGCTAAAAAGCGCATTTTTGGAACCAATGCTCTTTCTAAACAGGGGCAGATTCAGGTGGGATCAATCGCCCACCCTAATATCTAAGAAAGTAACTTTATGCACAATAATTTTGTACAATTCGGAAAACAACATATCAAACTGATTCCGGAAGACTTTTGTCATGTTCGAATTGTCTTATTTTTTTAGATATAAGGTCATTCTGTCATCCATTATTTTCTCACAACAGTATAGTCTAATAAAGTATAGCCTACTTCATCACTTCTTACAATAACGAAACCGTTATGAAACTGACTACCACTGAAATATCCCATCTTAACGTTACTAGCTGGACTCGCCTCTGCCTCTTACGTGCAAAACTGCGTGGTATACTACCAGACCATTTGCACAGTGAAATCTCATTCTAGCGCACTTGTAACCATAAGTGTAGGAGCAAGCAAAATTTTGGGGGTGCAAAGGATTTTTGTCATAATTTCCCCGAACTTGCTCAAAAAGTTGTTGTGCCACTTTTGCGTACAACTTTTCTCCCACAAGGATCATGAACTGAAGACCTTTTTTGGTGTGACCTCTGAAAAAGCCTTCATTTGTTTTTCTGCAAAACTTGGGCGCCATGTTTTGAAGTCAAACAACATTGGGTGCCATCTTTGCCTAGATTTTCAGTTATTTTGTCCGGACGTTCAACAAATTAAAACTTTTGGGGGCGATCTAGCAACCCCACCTCCTACACCACTGCTTGCAACCTTCCATAGCCTACCATTAGAAAAACACGAAAACAAGAAGCTAAACTTTCCATACCATTAGAAAAACACGAAAACAAGGAGAAGCTATTTGAATTAAATATGTATTTTGTTCCAGTGATTTGGCAAGATTTTGTACTTATTCTAATAATTCATAAAGTTTGCAAATCATTCAGAACTCTGCTAACTCAGTCTTAAAATATCAATTCTCACTAAAACAAACACTTTCTCATAGGGAAAACACTGTAGGCCTAACTGCTGCCATAACATTGGAATTGTTTGTGTACGTCCATTTGCATTGCATCGCCAACAAACTCATGAAAAAGATAAGCAAATGTTGACTTTGCTCCCCTCTGAAAATTTCTGCGGACGCCCATCCCTGACATCTAACCAAAATGTTTTAATTTACACAACACACATCAAAAAAGTAATTGGCAATCTTCATTTCTTTATTCTGAGAAGTCAAATAACTGAGAAACAATGATCAGGTCAAAAATTTCGCTTGACAACGGGCTACTGTAGTGTCTACTGTAGCCTAGACCTGCTAAAGTAAAACTTTTTGTCACCACAAGCACTCGTATAACTATAACATGATATAGGGCCGATAGGCTCATCAAAGCTTACGTGTAACTTACATCTAATTTCTCTAAAAAGAAGCAAAAACCCAGATAGGCTACTGTGGTGGCACACTTTTGACTTACAGGAAATGCACATTCATAACATGCTGTATGCTTGCCAGGTTGAGGTAGGAGGGAGAAATACTGAACTGTTCCTGTACATTACATACTGTGCAGAGGTCCGCAAATAGTGGGTTGCGACCCAAAAACGTTCAGTGAACTCTGGGTCGCGAATTAATTTGAATGTACATTTTATTTTTGCAATTCTCATTAGACAGAATAAATCAAATGCAATCATTGCTGTTTTACGTGCTATAGTATTGCTAAGTTAAAGTTTCACTAAAATTGAATGAAGGTTACAAAAAAAGGTTACAAAAAATTTTTTTCACAATTTTGTGCAAAAATTCTTATGGTTAATAGTAGTCTTAAAATTGAAATTAAATTATGAAGTATTTTCCACAAAATTAAATGATCACGAAATATTTGGATCGCAAGGATTTAGAACTACTTTCTAGGGGCACGCCAGAAAGTATTCATGGAACCCTGAAGTAATGAACCTCACACACTCAGCCAAGCAACATTGCAGGGCTGGGCTCCGATAGAAGAAAAATAGAAATAAGTATCAAACCTGACGCATTTCTCAGCATTTCCTTTGTCAAGCGAAGTCAGAAAAGTCGCTTGACACCAGAATAAAAGTGCATATAAATAAACAAACCCTTCTTGAGCAGTGAACAGTTCATACCTTTCGACCAAATATTGCGGAGCCGGAGTCCGGAACCAAAGCCAAGCACTTTTGGATGATTGGAGCTAAGCCGAAATTCGATCCAAAAACTTTTCGAATAAAATGATGGAGCCGAAGTCGGACACTGAGATTAAAATTTGGGTTCCAGACTCCAGTTCCACAGCCCTAATTAGTGGGACAAGCGAGATGTACAAATGATACAATGGTTTACACATTTCAACAGTGATAAGACCAAGTCACATTTGTCGAGGCACGAGTCAGAGTCGAGTCACACGATGTTCGAGTCTGAATCGAGTCAAAGTTATCTTAAATTTTATCGAGGCGAGTCAGAGTCAAGCATGATTTGTTCCAGTCAGAATGGACTCAAAGTTACTGCCGAGTTACTTTGAGTTATTGGTTTGAAGCTTAAATCATTTCGAGTCAAATAAAATTGACACATTGCCAATGTTTTTCAATTTCACGTACGAAATGGCAGAGATGAACGGGTTTAGATTTTTCAAATCCTGGTCCAATCTGACAATTTCATTTCGAAATCCAATCCAAATCCGATAAATCGACAGTTTTGAAATCCAACTCTTGTTAAAATCCAAAATTCTATCAATCATATTCTGCTAAAGGTAAACAGTTCTACTATGGTAATGGTAATGGTAATGGTAATGGTTTATTGTTTCATATGACTCAGCCAATAAGCAGAAGCACCATAAAAGCCATCGCATGCAGTAAACCAACCATTAGCGAACATTAGAGCAAATGAGAATATAATGGCACAATAGCTGATCAGTGTAAACAAAGAGGGGCGCTGTGTCACATAGGATTGGCGAAAGACCGTGGCGGTCATCTGGTCAACCAACCCCGTTTATCACTTTTTGTCAAGTGATTGAGAAACAACAGTTGCA
>Ga0210059_1000621_pt1 | contig 46879 bp, 34 predicted proteins | sample Ectturendosymbi2_FD_188042 | JGI IMG/M metagenome (GOLD analysis project Ga0210059, IMG submission 188042) | Ecteinascidia turbinata endosymbiont from Florida, USA - Sample 2 (SPAdes) (version 2) | ecosystem: Host-associated > Tunicates > Ascidians > Unclassified | place: Key West, Florida...
GAGTGGGCGGCCTGGAGCGCTTGCGACGACCCGCCTTCTCAGTGCAACAGGGCAAGGTGAGGCGTGCTGGGAAATTCGTGCGCGGCCATGTTTGGTTTTAAACTGTTCCACACGGTCTGAATTTCTCGAACTAATCTCATCGTGGAACAAACTTTCCAGTCCCTCTGTACAATGCTTAATAAAAAAATTGCCGAAAAAATTAATGGCACGTTCTTCAGACCCAGCTCCGATAGACCCAGCCCCCCCCTTCTTCACACCCAGCCCCCAGCCCACCCCCCACATGTTTTTGTGCCCAGGAATTATTGAATCATACACTAACAACGAAAATATTTCTCCCCTGAAAATGCATTCCCCCCCCCTCCCCACCTGAAAACCTGGCTGCGGGCCTGGTTTCTACGTATGGATGGTGACGCACCTCATGCGATCTACCCAGCAATCGCTTGATGGAAACCCAGCAAGTGTCTGTCAGCTCAGCTTGCGTCTAATTAAATTACTAGCCTAGCTATGACCCAGCTTAAACACGCTAATTTCACTCTTCATAGTTATGTGTTGTAATCCACAGTTTAGCTTCAGTTAAATGCTGCTGCACGTAATGGCTTTTATGAAAACTGCCTCTAACACCGCAAAGCTGTCGGTTTTTGAATCGGTCTTTGTTCCGATCCTCGCCTATGGTCATGAATCTTGGGTAATGAATGACTGAAAGAATACTATCCCAAGTACAAGCGGCAGAGATTGGACTTTTGCGCTGTGACACTTTGCGACAAAGTGCGCTGCAGTGGAATTCGTAAAGCCCTGAATGTCGAGCCACTTGTCCGAAAGTAGAGAGCCCTGTTACTTTGGTTCGGCAATTTGTCTGGAATATCCCAGAAAAGAATGGCAAGGCAAGTCCTGCTGGTCCACCCACGAGAAAGCGGCCAAGAGGTCGTCCAAGGACCAGGTGGCGTAAATACATTTGCGTTGACCCGGTCTTGGTGTGGAGGCTGCAGAATTACTGAGTTTGATGAAAACCGTGAGTTATTCAGAGATCTGCTGCCCCTGCAACCTTCCCAGTGGAAAAACGAGTACGAAAATGAATGGATGAAATTTCTTTCCTTCATGCGTTAATGGTTGTCAATGAACCGTTTGTGTAAAGTTCATAGCTGTGCGGAAAAGCGTATCCGTTAGTTTGGTCAACAACGAAGACCGACAATGTCTGTTGCTATAGTTTGAAATTTCTTTTGTGATGTTTTCATGTCAACGCAAACTTGCGAAATGGCAACAGTTATATTCGCGCAGTTAATTGAGCTGTACCTGGTTAATATCAACCACTCGTTGGCTGTTTGAGTGAATCTACTGTATAGGCTAATGAAAAATCGTGAGAGAGTGTGTTCCGTAAAGCATATTTATTGTATTTAGCCAGTTTTGTTACAACATCGTTAGGAGTACGAGTAAACCTCCTTAGGTATACTGTTAATCGATAAGCTCGCTAGCAAATTCCGGAGCAAGCTGTATCTTGCACTTGCTTCGGCAAATGCACTTGCGAGGGTTTGTTCATACGATATGAACTGCTTGGTCACAGACAAGGAACTAAAGAACTTACCCTGCTCGCAACCCACTTGTGATACCAGAACAGCAATGTTGGTAGAAACTAGTAATTATACCTAATATAATTTACTTCAATGCAAAACTGTCTTTCAAAGGGAAGCTGCGTCTCGTTTGCTTTGATGGCCGTTGTTTCTGCTGCTATCGTCTGTGGCAAAAAGTTGCCAAAGTTCTTTCCGATAATTTGTTTACCACATCATTGTGTAAGTTAAGTTTACGCTCTAAATTAGTTATGGCTCATGCAAAGTTGTGCTGGAATTGACCAAACAACGCCAAATATCGCCAATAAGACGAACCATCGCCATACTTGTCAGTGGAAAGATTATTCAAATGCTGTTCCTATCTGGACGAAGTATTTTTTACGTAAAAAATGTCATGAATGTTATGATCGCTTTCTTAACAATGTTACGAGTATTTTTACTTGTTGCTTTCACAGGCGACGCGTATGCATAAACAAAGCTGGTGCTGAGGTAGAACCGAGCAAATGCTACAACGTTGAAGATTACCTCAACCCTGGATTTTTCGGCACCGATAGCGAAACTGGACTCTGCCCGGCCTGCAGTACGTCAGCAGCTGCGTCATCTGCTTACGTCACGTTCGCATCGTCTCTCACGCCGTCAACAACTGCAGTCATGCAGGAAACAACAGAGGAAGCGTTCCTTACCAGCGCCGTTGATGAAACGTCACTTAACAGCACCTTTGCCCGACTTATGGCGACTGCGCGTGACGTCACCACTGCTGACGTGGTTCTAACGGAAGCGCTTGCGACGTCTAGAAGCACTGCAGCGACTAGCAAAGCAATGGAAACCACGCCATCGCTTCGTACGACGTTGGCTCCTTTCGCCAACGGCACTGCGGAGGCGGTGTTGTCTACCGGGGAATCTGTTCGAACCCCGTCAGTTACTGTTGCTGCAACAACGTCCTTGACATCACCATTGCCAACGTTCCCTGTTACACGCTCCAGTGATATTAAAAGTAAGTTAACTGGGTGTTTCTTTGTTATCTGTTTCCTCGGAAGCGTTCTACTGGTTAAAGTTGGTAGAGCGACAGTCAGTGATAGAGTGCGTTTTGATGCTGCATGGCGCAGAATGCAACATTATCGTAACTTCGTGTCATGTGAGTTTTTTCAAGAATATTGCTGGGTTCTACTCCTCGAGAAACACTCCGAAATTTATCAACTTTTTTGCCGTGAAACATTTTCTTAGTTTGGTGTCTGCGGTAAAATCAGCAACTTAATGAAAAGAATGTTACGAGGAAACAAGGAAAAATATCTCAATTTGAAGTATGAACTTTGACGCGCGAACTGAATCTGCCTCTGAATTTATCAGGGCGTTTTCCCCGCGTTTTCCTATTAACTATTTGTAATTCCATCTCCAGTCGACCCAGAACTTCAGCGCTAATTTTGACGTGTCTCTGAACCCTGCTTTCAAGAGGGTACATATTGAATAGTGGTTTACCAGACCTTGGAGTTCATCTCCACTTTGCCAATCGCGGAAAGTTTTGTTTTTCTTTCGGTTTTTAACGATTAAAATTTGCAAAAACTTGTTCAGCCAGCACAGTCATCGCCGAAAGCAGACACGTTGCTTCAACATCCCACGTCACGTCCCACGTGACATACTCTACTACGTCAACGCCACGTCAGCCGGCGCTCTCTGTGGTCAGCATGTCGGTTATTGTCGCAGTGTCGGTTGCAGCTGCTTTGATATTACTGGCAATTATCTGCGCTATCTTCTGTTGCTGCTCGGAAAGAAAACGGAAGCGCGGTAAGTCATGCTTCGTTGCACAGCTGCGCACTGCTTCAAGTCATTTTTAGAAAATGCCGTTGCGCTGTTCCTGAATCGCTGTTGGCAACGAAATGACAAGATTCAAGACTCCACACTTCCACAGCATAGTTTTTCATGCTGCTGCAGCACTGAGCAAAGTTATATTTCGCTCGTTTTTTCCTATAGCCAAGCATTCAAAGAGTAACACGTGAGATGGCAAAAAAATCCAAGATGGTTGCTTGGCGACTGCTAAACTTCAAATTCTATCGCGAAGGCTTCGAGTCTGCAGTTCACAAAACAGTGAAGCCATCCGTGCAGATATGCTCTAAGACGTTCTACAGTTACAGCAGAACCAGTGTCTTACTATTCCTCAGATAGATACCGGTGGCGACCCAGCACTCCCGGGCAACTGTGTTGCTCATCCAGCAGACTGCAACCTCTTCAAAACAATAACCTTATTAAATTCGCAATAATTCGGCCATCAACTCTAAACCACCATAGGAATTTATGAAACTGTCGATGGGCGCCCGACGAGGCAAGCTGTTTAGCAGTTTTTTTTCGGTGTCCCAACGCCTTAGCTTTAATTTGCATGAAATTGTTTAATGTTTGCGCCAATAAACTCTCACTCTCTCTCAGTCCTTCGAGAATCTTGTCCTAGCGTGCGCTCCACTCACTTCTAGCTGAAGGAATAGTCCAAGCCCGTAGGCAGGTTTTAGAGTTTGGGGGGAAAAATGCATATTAGGGGTTCAAGATTTTTGTTTTTGTTATGTCTTTATATAAAAAAAGAAAAACTGGGGGGAGCACAAAAAGTTGAGGGGGGCTTTGCCCCCGAATGCCTCCCCGTAGCAACGGGCCTGGAATTGTCTGGAAAATTGGAATAGTCTGGAAAAAATTCGTGCATGACCTGCGCGCTCCTTGTCCACATCCACAGCGGTGTGTTATTTATCGACGACCGACCGCGTTGTGCGTTCTATAATAATTTTCGACGTCATTGTCCGGTTCGCCACAGCGTTACCTCTGACAGGCGAGTGTTGAAACCTGCAACCTGTTCGATTCAGGCAAATGGACTCCAAGAAGGTGGTACCGCGAACCTCGCACCGTCGCCGTACCGCAGATGTACCTCGATGTGTCCCTCGAAGACGTCAGACCGCCCGACGTTGTGACGAAACAGGTTGGTACAGAGGTCTGCCCGCGTGCTGTAACCAAGATCGCGACTGCTAATGTCGACACCACAACATTCGATATCCCGTTCGAAATTCCTTCATTGTCCTGTTTTGACTTGACCGAATACGGAAACGGCATTTTTTCTTGGCGGACCACTGCGCCATCAGAGCTGTGCGTTTCATGACGACAAAATGAGTTGAAAAATTTTGCTTGCATCACGTTTTTCCTTTGTTTGTTTTGTTACGTAGTGATTGTTTTCGTTTGTGACGTTGCAAAGGTTTTTTTTACCTATGTCAATTGTGATTCGTTTCAACCCAAGAAGTTTGCGCTGCAGATTCGTTGAGGTCCACACTCAGCACTCAGCGAACGAGCAACTTATGTAGATGTTGCTAGTACGGCTTGACAAGACTATAGACTATGTTATTGAAATGGATGTCACTTATCGTTGGCAGAATTTATTTCCGATTTAAATGCGGCACTGCACTGCGAACTACCCTTTTCAAAAGACCTCTGTACAAAACAGGGTCGCCAAACTATGGCCCGCGGGCCAAATCCGGCCCGCGAAGCTGTTTCATCAGGCCGCAAAGACATTTCGAAAAAAATGTGTTGATTTGGCAGAATGTAACTTATCCCGAAACAGTCACGTTACATAAGAGATCCGGACCTCGAACTGTGGTACAATAGCTTAGGTAGCCCTCGGACAAAAAAGTTTGGAGATCCCCGGTATAAAATATAAATCGTCCCAAAGTTTCTACAATTGGACAGCAGTTTCCTGATTAGACAATGTGATCAGCGCGTATGTTGCAAGCAACTCAAAGCAGAGACTTTGTTTCTTTAATCGCGCCTCGTATGCAATGCTATTTGTGATTCTGTTCCGCAGTCAGGAAAGCAAGTCCCTACGTTTGCTTTTGTTTGATGTGCGGTGTACTTCGACCTTAAGTAAAAGAAAAAAGCCAACAAAAAACAGGCTTTCCCTCGTGAAGACATTTTCAACGTCAGACGTCAGTTCGTAGCTGACATGTGGGATGGTTACAAAGGTCGTCCAGATATAATCAGTGGTGGAGGAACTTTTTCAAAGTGGGGAAAGCACAACTGCACATCACAAATCTATGGAACATTTTTTTTCATCAAGCGATTTACCTTAACAATGGATCCAATTCTAATTGTGTTGCTTAAACATACTTAAGCAAAATTCTTAATGTTAAAGTGGGGGGCCAGGCCCCTCCAGAAATGAATAGGGGGGCCCAGGCCCATGCGGGCCACCCGGTTCCGCCACCCCTGGATATTATACATATAACCGTCACCGTCAGATGAAAATTGAACTTTTTCAAAGTTTTGTTTTCCTTTTCAAAGTCATGAAAAAAATGGCCCTAAATCAGTTTTTGTTTTGTTTCCCAGCACATCGACCCGGAAGCGTTCGCCAACACACCCACGCTCAACACATTCCTGGGCACAGTGTCGGGGGTGGACAGCGGCATTGACGAAAGCAATTCGACCACGTCATCGGTCCATCGTCCAATCAGGAACGGAAGCGCCGGCGACTCGGTGAACGGGCGCAACGGCGTGAGGGGCCGCTCTTCACGGGACAGAAGCAAAAACCGGTCTGCGCTGGTTCGAACCGACTCGGACTTGCCTCCGCCGCCGCCGAACTTGTAAATATATCCGAAGACAGACGACCCTGAAGCACTGAAGTCTACGGCGTCCCGCTGAAGTCTACGGCGCGGCGCCAGCTGAGATTAACAGACGCCGCGGCGGAGGCGCCATTGTCCAGGATTGCAGAAACGGCGCGCGCTTGCCTGTTCCAGTGAGAATACGTGGACGTCGCGGAACGCCTCTGTGTATGATTTTCGGCGGTGCACTCAGTGACTCGCACCTGTGGATGATGTTTTGTGTCAAAGTCACGAGCCACTCCATACCGCCCTCCACTGTGCAACATGACGAGTTTAAGTTGTGCTGAGATTTTTTTGCAGTTGTGTCCATTTTTACGTCAGCTTGTGAGATATTTCCTGCGATTTAAAAATCATACGCGAACTTTTTGCCTGAAACTGACAAATTGGTTGTATTTAACGCTGCTGTTGCAAAATTGCTGCAGTCCCACTTACAATAAAAAAGGTTAAAACTTACTGCTGGGGCATGTTGCGTCTGAATTTTATTTTGCAAGCTGGTAAACAATAATTTGCTCGCTTTACCAACTTCCTAAGTGGAATTGCGTCCTTTCCTTTTATGAAATACGCGACAAGCAGCTTCTTTATTTCATCTAACCCCCCGGAAATATGTTAATCCGTCGGAAATCCGCCGAATTTCCAATAAATTAATTTCTTAATTAAAAAAATACTTAAGTCTAAAGAAAAATCCACTGAATTAGGTTTTTCGCATCATTCGTCATTTTCGGAGAGAAATTGTTGATTACTTTTTTCGGGATTCTGGTTGTTTGTGTTTTGTCGCGTGAATGTGCCACAAACCTTATGTAAATAAACGAAAACGCGTTCCATCCGGTCACGTCACAATGACGTTTTTCCAGTGTGTGAGAACTGATTCAAGGCGTTGAATAATAAAAAAAACATTTTGGACAGTTGAAGCTTCCTAGCTTTCTCTCGAATCTTTAAAATTTGACCTCCCGCCATTGTGGGAATGTTTGATGAACTGTTCGGCGAAACGGACACCACTTCTCGAAACAAGCCTTGTTCGCCGCGGCACACGCGGGAGGTCACGCTTTCCGATTTGTAATCCTTCAAATTTGTTGAAAAACCGCAAAGCCGTGCAGTTGTGACCGCGTACATGCTTAGCGCGTTCTGCTTGGGTCTGTACAACTCCGGTCTCTCTCTGGATAAGTTCTGCGAAATGGTTGTTTTCTTGCATTGGCTGCGCGAAAAAAAACGCTTTTGCGGTGACGAAGCTTCATCGTGCAAAGCCGAACGAAACTCATTGTTGATTGGTTTTTGCGTCATAGAGACGATTGTTAAATGTCGCACTTTTGAAATTAAACAGATTGGTTTTCGATCTTCGAATGTGGGAAAAAGTATTTTGTCCGAACGTTTTCGAACGCACGAGAGGCATGTCTCTACCGCAGAGACATCGAAAACAAGGAATTTATATATTTTTTTAATGAGAAATCTTTTGACGGTGGTCTTTTTGATAATACAAATTAAGATTGCTTCACAAGCTGCTGAATTTAACGGCAAACACGGAAAAAATGAATATTTTCATTTGCATCTTGTCATCCGGGTATTTTTACAGGTTCTCTCAGCTTATGGCACACTCGCCATGTCGTCATTGATTGGAATTGGAGAGACGTGAAATTGAAAACGATTTGCGACGTCCGAGAGGTATGCTAGCTGTGAAGAATGTGGCTTACTCATCTTTTTTGTAGAAATTCTAAGCACGTCCTTCACGGCGAGCGAGCTTGACTTCCAGGCCAGTAGCCACGGGGAGCATTCGAGGGCCGTTCCCCCAAAATTTTCTTTGTGCCCCCAAAAATTTTGTTGTATCCAGGAAAATTTGTTTTCAACATATGATAAAACAAAAATCTTGCCCCTCTGAACATCTATTTTTCCTCAAAATCTTAAAACCAGGATACGGGCCTGTTGACTTCCCAAGTCATTCAAACAGCAAGTTCGAAACAAGTCGTTGCTCCTGCTGGCACACACCGAAACCCGGCGTTGAAAGCGGTTTCTTGAACGATTTTTTTCGTGCTGTCGACTTCAAACCTGGCCAGTTTCGTAACGCCCTTGATAAAGTTGCATTGGACAAACGCTGTTGATCGGTGTCTGCTCTGGTTAGAGTTTCGATCTGTTGTGTTTCACATAAAATCGGTTACTGTTCGTTTTTATTGTCTGAGTTTTTTTCACACAGACTCGCGATTCGCTCATGACGTTGCTCAAAGAAGACGTCATCCCTGCGTGCAAAGACCACAAACTCAAGATCGGTTTGTTTTAAGCGTCACTTGGACTGTGAATGGCGTGGAGCCAGAGCGATCAGCATCGACTGCGCCCCCATCACGTGAAACGATACTCGCCGATTGCGAAATCGACAAAATGCATGGATTGCTTTTATTTATTTGTCTTTTTCTGGACATTACCTTCGATCTTCAGGGCGAACATTATCAGCCGCGTGATGTTGCGCGTATGTGCTTTTCTGTCGCAGAAATTGCGAAAACGGAAAGCTTTTGGATTCGGCTACGGCTGACTGACAGCAAAATCAACCAGTTTTAATCCGATAAAATTCAAATGTCCAAGCAACCATGCATTGTCATGTATAAAGGTCGATCCATTCTTTGTGTGCTCGGTTCTCCACTGGCTTTCTACAGCGTCTTACGCCTGAGATTTACAAAACTTGGCTTCAACTTATTGCTCTTGATGCTCGTTCACTTTTGACCCTGACCTTGATATTAACTGCTTGAAGTACCTGCCGGGCATTTCACCAACTCGTCTTATCTTCAGTGAAGCCTGATTGGCCGAAGTGAAGCAGCCTTGCGCAGGCATCACATGCGTCTGCGTATGATCGTATTGAGCGATTTCAAATTGCACGGAAAAAGAAATGAATGAAACGAAAAAGTGCGCGTTGTTGACTGCGCGATGCTGGTTCGCAGCAAAGGAAACGCGCCCCTGGCTTTTACACCCGGTCACGTGATGATGCTCCGCGCACAAGCACGCCCGGAAAGCAATCGGTGGTTTTGCCACAGTTTCTATTCAGATGCGACACTAGAACAAGGAAAGCAACGCTTTGTTGCGTTTGTAAATGAACGTTAGCTTAACAGAGAGAGCGCGACGAAACAATATTGATCGTTTTTAAACAGCACAGGACGCACAAGATGCTGTAAACTCGAAATCTGGCACTGCTCATTCAGGGTGATTGTCTACGCAAGAAACTTACAGGAAACTGGTTTATGGCGTGGTTTACTACGGAATGTAGCTAAGAATAAGATTAAAACCAGGTAGATCAATTTCTTTTTCATTAACATATTATGTGCGTTTTGCATTTGACCTCGTACCTACTGCATTGCGTGTGCGTCAGCTGCGACCATCACCTCCATAATGGTTTTGGAAAGCAGTTGCTTCTTGTTCACGTATTGCATGAACGCTGGCCTGACAATCGCAGTCATTGTCGAATTTTCAGAACGGAAGCTAAGGAAGAGGCTATTTCGTGCTAGTGTTGAGTTCACGCCTAGAAGAACCTCGGCGTGTCGTTTGTCGAAATGAATTGCAGCGGCGTTCCAATTATTTAAAGTTTTCCAACGCAGAGATACTCGCGCGTGCTTCCCCGCTTTGGAGCAGGAGACTTCTTTCGTTCAGGACAACAAGTACCACAGTCGTTTTATACTTAATTTGAACAAATCCGATCGCTTCCGTACGCGCGACTGCAACGTGGTTCTTGGCGAAAACGCTTGAATCTGACGACGAGGTGGTGCTTTTTAAAATCAGGCACCAAATTTCTCGGGCGTGCCAGGGTTGGTCCATCGATCGGTGGAAGTTTAAACTCTGCTTAAGATCGTAATGACGGAAACGAAAATTGTCGCAAGAAAGGATGACAAGTGAAACTGAACGGTGCTCTCTGTCTTCACTGTTTCCCATCGCGAAGAAGATTACGCGCGGAATGCGAAGGAGCTTTCTCCGCTGTTCTGTTTTGATCTGGAAAACACGCCGTTAGCTCGACTACCTGCGTAGTCCGTCCTGGTTAGTACGCGGTAGACTCGGACAATACCTCCTTCATCTGAAAAGAAGTGGGAACGTTAAGAATGTTTGTTTGTCTTGTGTTTTCACCAACAGATCCCGGCAGGGGGCGCCACTGCTCTTTGAGCACCAGAAAGCGTATGAGCAGTTGTAATAAGCGTTGCAGAAGTAGGTGATTAAACATCCTTGTGATGTCGAATGACACCTCAACATCTGTTCCAGCTTAATTTTTGCCAATTGTGAATATAAAATGGATTTCACCAGGCATTGCAGTATACTTATTTTTTGGAGCTAACACCAACCCTGCAAAAATTTGCATGAAGCTCTCTGCCTGAGAGAAGCGGGGTCGGAGCCGAAAACTAAGATGGCGGATGCGGTTCCTGAAATATGGGTTCCGGTTCAACAACCGTACTTTGTGAAGCAATCGCGTTACACAAATAAAACAACGATTTTCAATGGACCAAATCATTTCGGAGCCAGAGTCGAAAACTTTTAGATGTGTAGAGCCCGAGCCTAATGTTTGAGTTCCGGCTCCACAGCGCTGGAGAGAAGAGGACGATCACTGTTGGGATTTTTATGGTACAGTGTGACGTAATTGTTGCGCGATAGCGACTGGAACACTTCGGTCATCGTGACCTTCAAAAAATAAATTTGAAGAAAAACTACTACTGGAAGCTGAAAAGAGTGCGCCATGAAACAAAAGTTGGGAAACGCGACTTACCCGTGATTTTGCCATCATGAATTGCCGCCGTGCAAATGGAAGAATCCTGTGAATAGGTACCCGTACCCCATAGATAGTCTTGTGCTGTTCGACACCCACGCGGGCAGACAACGCCGTATTCTTTGCTCTTTATGGCGCTGCCTTGAACTGCGCACGTAACTGGAAAAAATAGAGTTACTGGAAGCTGTGTGCGGTATGTTTTATACCAAGGCCTATGCGCCTGCGAGAAAGTTTGTGTTTCTCAAGCGCAAACCGCCGTAGCTCAGTGCCAGTGACGTTCACTGACACACGGAGCGTACGTCGAGTTATTTTCGTTTATTCCACCGATGTTTTGGACCGATCACCAACGAACGTTTTATCACAAAATCGTTTGCTTTGCTTGAAACAAAGATGCCCATCTGTCTTTCTCAATAAGAAACGTCATGTAAGACCAGTTGAAACGTTGGAGTGGCATTCACCAATTTAACTTAACGTCAGTGAAGCAAGTTTATATTTCCTCGGACACACAAAGGCACTTGACGAATAAAACGTTCTACTGGAATGTCAGGTAAGTCGTTCATATCCTTGAGTGGATACGTGTGTGTCCATATCGGGATTGCTGGAAACACTGTGGCCAGTATATCTCAATTGTTTACGCGGCTCTACCAGCAGTAACGCTTTTTTGTGTGCACTATGCAGTAGCAACTGCAAGCAACAACCAGAGTAAATGCACCCGTCCGAAACGTTGCGACCATTGCATATAAAGAAATCTTTTGGTTTTGGTAAGGTTATCAGTAAATTTTTGAAGTTGTGCTGCCCCCGAAGAAAAATGCACATTTTAATCATGTCGAAGCCAAAACACCCGGTTGTCGACAGGACCAGAAAAAGATGTGCGATTTTTGGGCCAAAAAACATTTATCGGTATGCCATAGAGAACTACTAGCTCCGGTACGTCGATTTTAACATTCAGCGCAAGAAACCCAGCGTTGGTTAAATCAAAACGGGTGTTTGCGTTGCGGAGGCGTGTGTACCAAGCGTCAACATTTAAGGCATTTACAATCTTCTAAGGTCTTCGTGGACACTGAAATTTCCTTGAAACGACATTTTACAATTTGGATGTATTTCTTTCTGTCTCTTGCAACGTTGCGTACGGTAATTTACTCCATAGGTTTGGCTACAAATCTAATAAAATTAAAATTTTTGAGCGCTGAATAATGAATAAGCATTAATCGGGTTGCCTGAAAATTCTCTCAAATGCATGGAAAGCAAAGCGCCGAAACTTTTTTCAAACTTTAGTGCAAAGTCTTTATTGTGCACGTTTGCATCCGGATTCATTCCGTACGTTTGCTTTCCGGATTCATTCCGCACGTTTGCATCCGGATTCATTCGGTACGTTTGCATTCCGGATTCATTCCGCACGTTTACATCCGGATTCATTCCGTACAGTGTCGCAACCAGCTGAAATTTTCAATTTTCGGGGGGTGGTCAAAATCATTGTAACTTGTTGTTGCACTTGACTAAAAAATTTATTGGCGCTTTCATAGTTCTTTTGAAAATTTCGTGGGTGGACATTGCCCTTTTCCCCCTCCTGGTTTCCGGCCTGATTTCGTACCCTGTTATTTGACGAAATAGTTTACAATGAAACCGAACGTCATCACCGCCGTTTGTCAAAATCGAGCCCTGAGGTCTTCAGACGCTGCAGCAATATGATGCGGCAATAAATTCACGAAAACTAGGTGTTTCGCTTTTTTTGAGAGAAGCTGTCATTTAAAAATATTGCAGCAGTTTGAAATATTTTGGTTGTTCTGTACTGAATCTGCGCATCGCCGAGGCGTGATTTCCGGCTGTGACAAGTGCTATTTAGCGAAGAAACAACTTTGTGTTTATTTGTTTGAAATAACTTACTTGTGAACACCGACGTCCGATGGTAAAGGGTACCTGCACAAAAGAAAAAACGTTTCCATCTTGATTTATCGACCCGGAAACTTTTGTACAAACGCCAACACGACACGCTTGAGTGGCGCTTTTGTAAGAATTTTGTGAATCGATTTTCATAATCCCATCCGAATTTCTTTGCAATTTTACGTAGCGCAAAAACATGAGTTTGTGGTTGCACTGTAGAAAATTTTAGTAGATTATGAAAAATGTCTTTCATTTTTGCAAAATGGAAGGAATTGACAGTAGGCAACTCATATTTACCAAATAATTAACCTTGCATAATAATTCAGTAATTAATTAAGTCTGTAAACATGCCTCAACCGAAGGCTCGAGACATTCTTGTACAGCAGTTTAATAAATATTTAATTTAAAATATATATGTAATTATAACTTTTGGTGCAGAACAACGATCTAAAATCTAGTTAAAGTTTGTTTTGCAGTTTCTTTGTGAATACAACGAGCCGATGTAAACTCTTTTTGATAAGCAATGTATCTCCATCAGACTTCGGGCCATTATTTAAAACAATGCCAGGCGATTTTTCCGCAACCCAGTTCATCCAAAAACGATAACGTTAGATATCATATCTATAAAGAAGTTCCATCAAACCATAACAAATAGAGTTTCATACCGTTTTTCCTTATCCTCTTGGTGCAGAAAAAAATTGATAAAAATTTTTAATTTTATTTTAATTTTTGTTGATTTCATTTTCTAATAATATTTTCCATTTTTATTGTAACGTAAAAAAGTACAAGTTTTTTCTAATTTTATTGCCCGAAGGCGTTTATCCCATCAAACACCTTGCGCGGCAACTGTTGATCGTTTCGGCGATGAGGTCTTCAAGACACCAAAAGAGCGATAACGAGATAATGGACACAATCAGAAACTGTGTGCAGATCGGTTAGATGTTAATCACCACCTGGGTCTTTACTTAAAAAGTGATTAATTGGAATGTCGCGGAGAGTTTCCTGCTCTTTTGCGATTTACTAAATGCGTAGCCCCATTACGCCCACTAACGCCGTGCTAAAGTATGTGAGCTATTCAGAATCGTCCGCCGCTTTATACCAAGCGAAGAATAATTATACCTTGTGCTTTTTCTCCCAACACAGCAACCTCATTTTCGTTGCTGACGCAAAGCATAGCATATTAGAATTGGAATACTTGCGATTAAATGTTTGGAGTAAGAAGGCCAAATGCAACTGCATTCGCTGATATATACCCTTTCTGCAGACCTCATGTGTTTACAAGTTTAGATGATTGTTCAGGAAATTATGTGCAGCAGCAAACCATTGGACGCGCATTAACTGTCTTGTTTTGCTTTTCACCTGTTAGTTACAGTATGCTCCTTGTCCTATGGCTCGGCAGAATCTGTAATGTCGATGTATTTCTAATAATAGAAGGGCGTTGCATGCCAAATCACACGAGGATGACAAATTTCTTGAAATAGTGAAGGTACATGCTGATTCAGAAACCTCTGTACGTTGGTATACACCTGAACAAGATGACGCCCATCTCTTATTTAAGGTGGAATGGTGTTATTGCTGTTCAAACAAAGGAATTGAAAGGCTTGTTTTTCTTTTGTAATTGTGAATGCAAAAGCAGAAAATCTTTTTTAGACAAAATCATTCTTTCCTTTTAGTTTCACCCAGTTTTTTTATTTTAACTTCTGGGCCACAAAGTATTATTTCTTTCAAACTTGAATAACTCTCCCAATGAAAACAGGTGTGTTCGGAAAAATCGAAGTCGCATTTAAAATTACTTTGAAAAACGAACGAAGTCATCCATGGTTCGTTTCTTGTTGAGCTTTCAATTCCGTTGTTTTCGCTCCCGGCGTACGAATCCATTCCCAAAAGCTTTCTGAGCGTGACGGATCCTCCCCGGGCAGCTGCAAGCAAAAAGCATCCATGAATAAAACCGCTGCTCCGTTTTCGTCTTATACCACGCGCGTTCGCATCTGTCCAGACCCTGAAATTAAATCGTTTTCCGGCTTTCTGTAGATTAAGCAGCATCACAAATGAGGAGGTTTAACTTGGGAAAGAACTAACGTAGTTTTACGAGTTCGCCAAGGCGGCGATTCATGTAAAATGGCCGTCGTAGTGGCCTGCTTGGTTTGAAATTAATTGCCATTCATTGGGCAGAAGAATGTAACTGTTAACAAATTACTAAAGCTCTGAGTAGGAAATGCCGCACAGACAAGCATTTGCGATCCGTTCATTACGTTGCCGCGATTTTCGTGTTTCATCTTGTCTCAGTGACTTTCACTGAAGAGAAGCTGTAAAACAAGTCCCTGCCCTGGGCTCTGTACACTTTTTCTTGAGTTCCTATCCAGCTATGAATCATTCGTTGATTTGCTGGCACACTACATTCATTTCTAGCCTATTGCCAGAAACATTTGCTTTTTCACATCGGAAATGCGTGCATGATGCAGCTTCCAAAGCAAAGAGTTTGAAAATTTTGATATTACTTTTACATCAGACAAAGATTTTTGTGGAAAGGAATAGACATTTTTGGATTGATGGTGTACTTGATCGCGTAAAACAATTTTTTAGTTTTTTGGCCAAACGTTAGCAGTTTCCGAAAAAGAATAACCATTTATGACAAAAAAGTAATCACAGCCATTTCTGAAAATTCTGTAGTAGAAGAGCATCGTTAACAGCGCTTCCTTAGCACTTAGCCGACACGGAAAACGTCATAAATCTTCATGCTTCAGAGACCCTCTCAGAAAAAATTTATGCCTCGTTTCTGCATAGGCAAGGAGGTTTATACGTACACATGGGTGAAAATCAAGCCTGGGAAGAGAAAAAATAACTTAAATTCTAACTCAAGCAATCATGAAAAATGCAAAGTACGCACCACTGATACGACCATCGTGCACTGCCGAAGCACAGATCTGAGAATCGTCAGAATATATTTCTGTGCCCCAAACTTTAGTCCCGTTACACCCGGGTGGGCAGATTGCAGTAAACGTGACGTCATTGATGTGGTTCGCCTGGGCGTCGCATGAAACTGTTGACACAAACAACAATGAGATGTTTAATCCAACAAGAAAGCGCACTGCACCAAAGGCAATAGTGTACTTCACAAGGGTGGCCGCACAGTCCACTTACCTGATATCACAGTCGACTGCGGGAAGATGCGTCCTGCGCAAGATAAGAACTAAAGTCAGAAAAATCGTGCTGTGCTGTAGCGTGGCTGATGTATACATGCGCTTTGTCTGCCCGTTGTAACTAAACATAATTTAAAACTGCTGATGTCTTAAATCGCTCGACGTGTCTTTATTGTTATCCGATAGTGTTATCGGAAACTACGCATCCAACTCGGAAAACTACCTTGAACTACAGCAGTGTGGCAAACCCTAAAGTGAACACCGGTTCGATTTTTGCAAAAAAATGAACAACAGTGCAACATCCAAAACAAGGAGTTTTGTTGAAATGGTTGACTCTGCTACAACTACGCCGTTTGAAGCTGCATCAGTCGGTAAAAAAATTTTTGATACAATATGTACTTACCAGTGACGGCATACTGCCCTTTAGCAGGACGTTCAATGAGGTCCCAGTTAGTAGTATCCAAAGATGCTTTGTATTCGGTCCCTTCCAGTGCCCTGAACACGGTCACTTCTCTGTCAGCGAACTTGGCACCTGCAGGGAAGTGGTTGAAGTGAACAACTACATGATGAAAATCCTGGTCTTTGAAAATGATTGGTTATGTGAGAGAAGTAGAAACGAAGTGGCGATTTCTGACCAGAACTCCCCAGCCGGGCTAAATTCAAGGTAAAAGCATTTATGATGCAGTTTAGGTCCGGCCGCGGGTGGGTGAAAAATGGTAAAGGGCCCGGACCATCAAAGCACACAAATCCCGACTATACCAAACAAAGGTAAAAACAAGGATGCTTCACTTAGCGGTCAGACATGTAAAGAAGAATATCATTAATTTGCCTACCTTTGTATTACGCAAGCTGAGACGTTCTGACTGTACAAAGACTTGGAACGCTTACGTGAAGTGTACAAAGTACAACAAACTTAAGCTAACTACATATTGGTCACACTAAAAATCAACAAATGTCATCATTTGATGATGCTTATTCACAATAGACACAAGCCGTAACACCAAGTTGCAAGCTCTTTCGCGAACGAGCTCATTCCGCCGTTTAAATCTACCATTTGGGACAAGCTGCAAGAAAGTTGCTGGTTAATTGTTGCTAGCAGGTCGTGTTTTTTTGCCACGAGAGCAGAGTCTTGCATTCGTAACTTGCATTTTTTCCATTTGATATGCTTTTAAAGCTGAATCATTTGACTGTTGGTATCTGAAGAAGATAAGCTTTCAAGTTTTCTGATTTTTGCTTTTGCAGTCAAGAACAACTGCAGTTAATATTTCATTAGCGGGGTGACTTCGTAGATATATAATTATTCTTGAGCTGTAGTTTGTAATTATTTGTCTCCTTACCTAAGAAACGCTCAATTCAGCAATCAACTATTGCACGAACTGGCAACAATATTACGGCCAGATATTATCTTACTGAGGGGGCAAACGCTGGTGGAAGCTCTGTGAAATGGCACTTCGGAATTGTCGATGAACCCTCTGGGATTGCGCTTCGGACATCCCCTTGGACAACTTATTGTCAATTCTTCGTTGACAGCATGGCAGGGAGCGAATTCACATGAAACTGCAGACAAAGAATAAGATGTTCTTGAAATAGTCTGTATGTTGAAAAGCAGCCACAGCCACTGCCGTTCCTGTATCCACATGTTTATTTTTTATCTATTCCCCGTCTGTTCTCACAAACTGAAGTCTTAGACACATCACCTTGTCGCACGTAAGGCAAACCGAGTTCTCCCGCATGGGAGGTCTTACATAAATAGAATGAAATAGAATGACATCTTGTATAAATTTATTGACTGATGTACAGCATGATGACGTCAAGGTATTTGTGGCAAAATTTAACAAAATCTACTGCATTTTTCACCAAAAATTTCATCTGCTGGCAAAACAACGTTACGTTACAAAAACAGTAGCTCTCCACCTCTTCGACCACGACGTGAATGTCCCCACGTAAAGTTCAGGCGGGGTATTTACGTGTCTTTATGTTTGTGTTTTCCATGCTGTTATCAAATACTTGTTCCACTTGACCATATTTTACTACAAATAGTTACACACCACAGCAAGGTTCAATAACACTGCTAAAAGACGATTGCCTTGAAAAAATTAAATATGAGCTTTGATTTCTCATCGTCTTTACTTCTTTTCCTGAGGCTAAAAACGTCACCTCAAAAGTCTTGGGCGTTCAATCAAGCACGAAAGACAGTCATGGCTTGTGTTTTTGCTTCATGCGAAAACATTCTCTTTTATGTAAGTTGCATAGTTACGCACAACTGATTTTTACTCATTCACCCATGCGCGTCATTGTCGGACAATGTTATTGATGTCAACCACCCTTGAAAAGTGCAGCAAAGCAAACAGTCTCACCTCGCAATGCTGTTTTGACGTCTTCCAGGTGTCCTGCAAAATTAGTTTAGAAATTAGACAGTCACCAAAGCCCTTTTTCACTACCAAATGACATATGCCAATGCACACCGTAAGACATCTGTTTTGCCGTTTCTGGCATCTGATGTTTTCAACTTACAGTTCTAATTTCATGCAGTAAGCCACCCTGGTATGCCTGGAATTATATAAAACTAACAGACAGTGAAATGACCTTTCTTTCAACGAAATGACATTTCATGCTTTTATAAACTGTCGGGTTTCTTTAAGCTGCCTTCTTAGTCATGCAATAGCGAAGCTTCTTTTCGAGATTATCAAGATAACCTTATGTTGTCAAGGATTATCAAGATAATCCCGAAAAGAAGCTTCGCTGTGACACAACTAGGAAGGCAGCCTGAAGAAACCCGAACGATTATATAAGTAGGGAACATCACTACACACCAGTAACAGGTAGACTTTTTGAAATGATGCTGTCTGACGCCTGATGGCGCTAATTTTTTTAATTTCAAACTTTCTCAAAAAACTCTGTTCACAGAAAACACTTGTGGAAATTTTAGATATTAGAACTTTGACCTATTAACTTCTTGTGACGTCATGTTCTGGTTGTCTGCACTCTTGAGTGCAAACACGGAGTGATATTATTCAATAATTGCACCAACCTCCGAATACAAACGCGTCCTTTCGTTGATCCGAGCCAGAGCTCTGAATGCCGTTCCTAATTTCTGGAACGAATGCATTTTTACCGCCAATTCTTCGCACGGTCACCGGTCCTCCTTCTTTATCTGTTGCAAACGTAAGTTTACATATCATGGTTTGATGGTATTTTGCTATATTGGCACTTTTTGATGAGCGGGCAACGGTGACGTCACCGGCTGATTATTAACAACAATCGATCTGATCTTCAAAAGCTCTTTCCCACGGCGAGCTAACGCCGAAAGATGAGACGTTCTTTGTTCTGCTCAGGTAATCCGATGACTAGAAGAAAGCAAGTGCTGCAAGCAAAACTAAATCTTGAAAAATTGGATGATCCGACATCGAGAATTCCGAAGTAGCGTGCTCGTTAATAAAGCTCAGATCGCATAGAGTTTCGCGGAAGCTGTCTCGCGGAACGCCAAACATGGGTAAAAAATGAGACCATGAAACGATGTAGATACTTAGCTTTATACAAGTCTGTAGATTCGCGTTTATCTTAGAACAGGACATCTGCCCGGTTAATTCGTCACCGACTGCAGTTGCTGGTTGATGGTCACCCACCTGTTATGCGCCCGTCGTGAATGGCAGAAGAGCAAATAGGACTGGACGTGGCGTATATTCCACTGCCGATGACCACACCGTTTCTGATAAGTGGGTCCAAACAGCGCGCTGGGCAGTTGACGCTGAAGACGTCCTCCAGTATTAAGTCAGCAGTAGTTTCACACGATACTGTTTGAAATGAATGTGAACAGCTCTTCTGACCTATTACTGGCTTTTCGATTAGTCTTGGTTGCAATGCGAACAAACTACAGGGAAGCGAGGAAACTTTGTTTGTGGATGTTCAAACTGTGGCATGCTACTCAGCTACTGACTACACTACACAGTACAAAGTGTAGCGAAGTATTTCAATCAAGCTAGCCATCCGAGTGGAAAACATGAAGCAAATCACATACAAGTCAAATGTTTGTTGACAAACTCAAGCATTTAGCAACGAGACGAGTATAAAGAGCCTCTTCTGTGAGTTGAACTTTGGAAAGACTCTTTTCGCGAAACGCAAGAACGTGACATTTAAAACCTTCGATGCAAATTAGACTCTCGGTTTACACGCAGCAGATTTTATTTAATGCCTGTGATGATGGGCGCAACCACTTAAGTAATAAGTTTTAAGACAACAACAACTTAATTTGATTCAAATAGGGTTTGTAGGAAGAACTAATTAGAGTTTTAATTGCAGGTAAAACATGAATCAAGAAAAAAAACTGCAGGTCCTGTCTGGGAATCGAGATATAGTTATTGAAAAACCGCATACTAGGTAAAGTCACATTTCACAGGGCTCTTACCTTGCATTAAATTCGGGAAGTTCCGAATGGATGCTGCAAATCAAAATTAATAACTTGAATCACCAAAAGTCAGTCTCAAAATAGAAATCGCCTTTTACTTCCAAATTAATCAAAAACGTGTCGGGTGCAAAACCAAAGAATCCATTTCGTATCGCGTGCAACTTGGCATAAGTTGAGGGGATTTTCGTACAACTTGCGAGCTTCTTAAAATGGAACAAAAAGCTAAGAAAAGCATGTTTTGCCAAGACCGAGAAAGTTTACTTAGCCGCGATTTAACCCAAAGATGTCTATCAAAATCTTGCCAATAACCACTCGGCAAGTTTTGAATTGTACGATGATGCAAGTCCGTTTGACACGGTTTAAGCTGAAATAGTAACTGCATTGGCAAAATCAACAACCTACTGGGTAACTATTCCAAAAATCTGTCGAAAGTTATTTACCATAAAAAGTTAGTTTCAAAAAAGAATAGCACATGACGTAAAAATTTTTTTTGAACCATGAATCTCAGCCCAGGCGCATGAGTGTTAGAAACCAGCTTTTTTGCAGCGGATTTGATGATGACTGCACTGGCAGCCATATCATGTGAACGCACCGAGTTGCTTCAGAAAAGAAAAAGCAAATTACTAGAAACTATGAAATGTTTCGACGAGGCCCAACAGCATGACTCTACTTAAATCTTGTGTTTTTGTATTCTGATTTCTAATAAAACCTTGCAAGACTAAGCTAACGCGTTTCAACAATTTAAACAAGCCCCCCCCCCCAAACACAACACGTCATATTACGAAACAGCAGTGGCCACAAGGTCAATCTCGTTGGTGCACTGAGGGTACACGATGACAGGAATTAAGACACGTGATAATGGCACGCGCGTTTGACAAGATAAGAAGTCGAACGCTGTAAAGCGATAAGATTTTCACATACCACCAAACAAGAAGGTTCCACTCCGTGCCTTGCTTTCCATCGTGGTCACGCCGTTTCTCCTGCTGCGCTCAAAAGATGTTGCTTCTTTCTGTTTGATAACGGTTACTTTCCCGCCCAGCAACCCTGAAACAAGCACTGAGCGTTGCGCAACTGAATCACGTGTTTGAGACAAAGTTTAGCAAGCAAGAGTCTGAAATGAAAAACAGTTTGCTTCTTGTTTTTGCGCCCTTGTGCAAATCATCTTTTAATAAAAAACCGGCAATCAATAACGTAATAGACGTTTGTCTACCACCTGGTGTTGCAGGTTGTGACATCCGCAAAAGTATGTATTTCGAACAAGGAAACGAAAAATTTTCAACCGTTTGCCAATTGCCCCGAACGACCCACGCTGTTTTTAACACTGACTGCAACACAAGAATTTAGTACAGTTTTACAGCGGGCAAGAAGTAAAGACAAAAGGAGTGATGAATGATGGTTTGTTTCCTTCGCTCAAACACATTGTTCTGCGCAGAGCTTATCCCGTGAACGTCAACAACCACCTGAGGAATTTCAATATTTCATTAGGTCAAAACCCAGGAGTGATTTCGAAGGTTTCACAAAAATAAGTTTAGATTTTGTTTTTAAAAATCAGTCATCACCATCAGTCATCAGACCGTTCATCACAGAGGAGAGACTTCCACTAAAGGAGCGTTAATAATTCGCAACGATAAAGGCAAGCAGAAGTCGCGTAAAAAGATGGAAGAAACATAAAAATTTTCCAGCACTGTGTACTTCATCTTCCACCATATCTTGAAGCGGCTAAACACGCCACCCAATCATCTTGCGCAAATGCAAAAGCGAATAAATCCTATTAAAATCTTTTGAGGCCAAAAATAACTCGCAATCCAGTTCCACTCCTGGCCACATCGGTATGCGCACTTACCGTCGATCTGGCCGTGATGAACCGCCGCCGCACAAACGTGAGATCGCACCGAGTAGGGTCCTGTCCCTGTCACCTCGCTGTTACTGTCTCCGCAGCCGGGGGGGCAGACCACAGTGAGCACGTCTTCCATCACGTGATCGGCGCGAAAGCTGCATCCGACTGAACAAAAAGCTTTGCGGTTGGAGCGAAGAGATAAGCCTGGTTCGCATTAACTCTATGGCATGCCGGGTAACCAACCATCCCGGTACTAAGCTAAGAGTGAGCGCACGTTTTAAATTATCGACGCTCGAACTCTAACCTTTGCTATCAGCACTTAGGCAAATTTGAATTAAAATGAAAACGCTGAGGTAGACTTTCGCTGACCAAGAATAACAGGGCCTGTTTACATCTGTAACATGCCGAGTAATGCGTCATACGGCACGAGCATTCGAAATGGTAGTGATTGGTTCGACCGTGTAATTTTTCCAATATAAGCAAATAAAAACGATAATTTACCTGATAAGACGCTTGACAGAGTTTGAGGACAACCTGCGAGAAAGTAAATTTAGTTTAGATCTTTTCTTATATCACATAGCTCAGCTGCCGAACATCGTCAAAAAACGTCTGCAAAATCGTGAAATACTACTTGTCAAGCTTCCCATATTAGTGAGCGTGGCTTGAAACAGGGCACGTTTTCCATGTCGATTAGTCATCATATTAGTTCCGCAAATTGTCGGACTTTAAACGTTTTACCCGCTAATCAGGGATGCGCTCCCCTGAGCATTTAATGATTACGAAAGAAGCTCTGCGTGATAGATTTTATGGTGTACAGCATGGCTGACCAAACATCTGAAGAGCGACGTGCAAAAAATGTGAACAAAGCATTAGCGGAAATAACAGGGTTCAAGTGGCATGTCAAGACTCGTTCGTCGGATCTCCTCTAACGTTCTAGTTTTAACAGCGAGAACAAAACTGGATGAGTATTATGTTGACGCAGCAAATGGCGAATTTACTTTTCACAAACGCGGTACTTTTGTAATAACAAAAATTTTTGAAAGAACACTTGACAATTTTTTGCCCCAGTTAGATACGAACAAGCGATGCAATTTTGTTTGCAAGCATTACGTATTGGAAGTACTGGTTTCGAAGTACAGTGCTGAATTCTGCCATTCAAAGTTCTTTGACATAACCATGATTTCCGTAATTTTGTTATGGTGCAAATCATTTGATATCTTCAATGTCAAGTTTGCTGAAACTTGACCGAAAATAATTTGCTAGTTTGTCGAATGGGTAACTTTTTATCTTGTAACGCTCTTCCATGGACCATGGCCTAAGATTTGTTGGTGGATTGCTTTTGTAGACATCTTAAAAAGCATTTGCGTGGCCGGGCGATTTACCACAAGAAGCAACAACGAGCTCGGAACTTGGTTTAACCAAATAGTGAAGTTATTCCCACAAAACTACTTAAAGCCCGCTTTCTGTGGCTACGTTTTTTGAACGATATCGTTCTAAAATTAAAACTTGAAATGCGATAATTGCAAATGTGGCTATTAATCCGAAAACTAGTAATGGCAGATGCTGACAGCATGTTTTCTTTTCTTCAGAAAAAACGACTTCTCCAAGTTTATTGAGTTACCGAGAAGTTGTTTGAAATTAGTCTTTCAGTCAAAAACCACACAGCACTTAAAACTATTAAATCGAAGTGCATTCCAGGCATATCCAACGCTTAGACGGCTAGGAAAATGATTTTGCGTTTCGCCAACTGCTTGTAGTGTTACTCATACTGGTTGTCTGCTATGGTTTTTAGCAAAAGCCCTGATCGTTTTTCATGTTGTTGATGGCTGAAAATGCAAAGAAATATTTTGCAAAAGCTCAAGATTACCATTACCGATAATGTGGTTTATGAACTTAAAATAGCGCAACCCTTCAAGATATTGTCACAAGGCGAACAAATTGTTTTGTCTCCACATTCCATGTCGCACAACCTGGCTGGTACTCTATTGTAGACTCCGCTGTGGAACGAACTTCATTTTGTACGGTTTTACTGTGATACTTGTGAAGAGATGAAAACATGAATTTGACATTAACGACTTGGCGCAGTGACCAACAAATATTGCAGCAATTTGCGTTACACAATCTGGGCAGAAAACGAGTGTGACGTCTATGCCGTTCCCTCAAATCCCAAGGAAACAATTTGGCTCCGTGCCTATGGTGAGAAAATTAGCATTCAGTCTGTCTCTGAAAATATCTGGAAAAAGTAGGAAGTGTGCAAAATAAGAGACATAGACTGAAATAACTTTCTTCAGTCTGTAGCGCACTGCTGTCTAGTGGTGCAAACGCAACAATTATGCGACTTAACCCGTCCTGCCGATCTAGTTGCACGAATGGCGGCGTGGGTGGTGCAGGTATTAAAATGTCTGTTTCCTCTTTTAGGTCGCATCTTGGAAACGCACAGCTCTTAAAAGCGCGATTCCGTCGTCACTGATCGATTTGTTATAGAAAAGGTTTGGAACAGTCTGAAAACGCGTTCGCTACAAAATGAATTCTCCGTATCTCTTTCCAAGTATTGTTTCTCCGCCTGGTGAAATTTTCGGAACAGCACAACATGATTAGCAAAATGTGCTCTTCATTCATATTGCCTCGAAGATGTCGATGCTTGCAATTTAAGCGAACCTTGCCAAACGACTGCTCGTGAACATCAAATCTTTGTTATAGTTTTAAGCACGCCATGCTTCTGTTGCCGTAGTTAAAACCTACGTTCAGTTGTAGTTTTCCAAACCGCCGCCGAAATTGTCCCAGGGTAATTCTAAACCTGTTGTAAAATTCAGTTACGTAGTTTACTGAAATGGTGAGTGCTTTTGCAATGCTTTCAAGCATTCAGCTGGATTTTACTTTTAAATTTTTGCGGCTTTGTTTTCAGAAACACCGCAGATTTCTCATTTTCAACGTTTATTTCTGGGCCACAAACACTGAAAACATCCAACAAGAAAGGACTAGCGGTGGCATTGGATCATTCCTTTTTGCAAAAGGCGTGATGACGCTTGATTTCAAGAATAATTACCTTCTCATTCGCTAAACTGCTTGTTTACACTTCCGAATTCTGTTGGTTGATTATAGGTGCAAGACGTTGAACTTTAGCAGTTAATGACAGTGATAGGAATTTCAAGAATTGGATTAAAATTGTTATCTTTCACATTGCCAGGCAATGAAATTTAACAAAGACACTTGCAATTTCGAAGGAAGAAAAAATGCAGATTTAAGTAAATATACGAGTATTCCATGCACAAATCGATAGCAAATTATAACAATACTTGTGCTTGACTTGTGAAAAAGCTTGATATAGCTCGGGATTTTGATTCAACCCCAGCTTTACTCATTCACTAGTTTGGAGACCCACTTAAGCACGGATTGTAAAAGTTGACAAACGCTTTCTTCAACTACTTTTCTTCAACAGTCTTTTTATACCTATTCTTCAATAGCTTTCTTCAACTACTTCACCGCTATACCCTCGACAGCTTTAAGTACTGAGATGATGAGAAAAAGTCTTTCTTTTTTGTGAGGGTCTTCAACACGGAAGAACATCAAAATTGATAATCAAGCGAGAACGTTTAAATTTTATGTAGAATCGTTTAGTAAACAACCGAAACGAGGTTCTGATCATACAAATGGTAATCAAAAGCTGAAATTAACGTCTGTAATTGTTCACAGCGGCTGCAAGTACAAAACTGGCACCTGCAGAATAGCAGAAAGTGAACTCAGGCAAATGTCCAAGACCTGAATCAGGCAAATTTTTAGACTGGGACAAAACGATTTTTAGGTTTTGCTAAAACTTTTTTTACTTTTCAACTTTTTTAAAAGTTTAGTTCCGAAACATTAGCCCGGTTTTATCGCTGACATCGGCTTTCATATAACTAACTAGTGCAACATAACAGGGAAGCAACTTCACTCAGCGGTTTTTGTACATTATAAATGTAAATAACTACGGTCATTAAAGTGTAGGTACATTCACTGACGGTCCAATCTTCGATTTTTATACGTTTGTTTTGTACCAGCATTTCCAGCAACAATTCAATGAAAGCAAGTTCGTTCGAGGCTGCAGTGACTGTTTGAAAATTCGAATGGCCGAAAAAATATAATTTCGTACCTTCAACTACAAACGAAGACCGGTAGCTTCCGAAGTTCTGCGATTCAATCCCGTTCGCGGCGCTGCCGTTGTAATATGCCTGACCAGGTTTTTTGTTTACAATGATCCTTCCTCCGTGTGCAGCTGAGAAAAATATCTGGTCGTTAACTTGCAAGAGCCATGCATTGCAATTAAAAACTGGCTTAGGAAAGAGATGAGGTACTGTGCATTTAATTTCTTTATGCATGAACAATGTTCCTGGCAAAGCTGTTATTTTGATCTTCAGAATTTCGTTTTCTTTTCTCTAGCGCACCACAATGATTACGAATGATTAAGAAACAAAACGAATAACAACGAAACAATACGAATGACTACGAAACAAATCTCCGAAACGATGTGAAAAACGCTTGGCAAAAAATACACGATTTGACAGCGTGGAATAGAAGAAATCCTTGATGGCCGAGGTTGAGGTTTTGATTGAAATGCATTTCAATTTTTCAAGTTTGAACAGAACAATTTTGAATTCACAAGTACGGTAGGTTTGTCACAAGTACAGTAGGTTTGTTTATCGCCAGCGATTGCGGAATGCTTGCCTGAGTGCGTTGTGAAATCGCGTGACAGCAAAAGACCTGACGTTCACCGCAGTGGCATTTGGCAAAGCCGCACGATCATGACGCTCATGGAGAATGGCCAATTAAATTTCGATATTCAGGCACTGAATGGAATGTTACGTGACAGATATGATACGTGACAGACTGTGACAGATAGCAATCAGAACATTTCTTGACTATCGCTAAATTTTATAAGAGCAATACTGTTCGCGGCGGGTGTTGATCAAAGAAACAATTGTACTGAAGATCTTCATCGAAACTCGAAATTTAAAAGCAACTCTGAGTTCCTGTCAAAACTGAATTGGGAAAAAAAGTGTAAATATAGAAAAGACGTTAACAGAAAAAACGACCGGTGTGCAAGTCTTTGCACGCCAAATAAAGGCAAAGGAAAACAAAACAGCATTCTATTGTGATCAAAATATCGTATTCACGAAACCAAAATATTTCAAACAGATGTTTTTGTTTTAGGCGATTAGTATTTCTTTGTCAAACTCCTAGTGAAATTCATGGTCAAACCCAAGTTTGTTTTAGGTTTGATCGTGCTTTTGTGGGGGAGCAAAAAGTAACTAATCATGTTCGCCTTGAAAGTAAGTAAAAATCACCGGGTTGACGGTTGAATGACGTCAATCGTGAAATTTAATTTCCGTCTTTTTTCCTTGAACTTCAACGCAAAGAACGGGCGGTTGAACTGACGATAGATAGCGCTAAAAAAATCCCCATTTCTAAAAATTCTCGTCTTTTGTCAGTGATCTCTCTGCGTCTGATGGAAAGTGTCCACTTAATCAAAGCATACAGGTAAGTTATGTGAAATCTTCTTCCAGTAGGTCAGCATTCGGTGAAAATCGAAAAGGTTCATTGGACAGCATGGAGAAAAAATCATATTTTTACACGAAGTGCAATATGCTGTGCAACCGCTATTGAATTTTCTCTACGCTACGATTTTAATGCTGAACAGATTCGAACTTATCCGTCGTGCTGAATTACTCGTAATGCATGGTAATCAACATATCGAAAAAACATGATCTTGCAACGTTTACAGTCTGTAACCAAATCGTCAACCCCAACTTTCCCGACATTTGACCCAAATCAGATAACGCCGCAGTGATAACAAACATGCGATAAAGTCAGCAGCAAAACACACTTCGCCCCTGAACCTGTCAAAATCTAACCTTTGAAAAGGTTTTAATGCGACTGCGCGACGCTTGCACAATATGCATATTAAGTTGTTGCTTATATGACGAAACAAGCGATGACTAAGATCGCGCAGGCAACAACATGAGGCTTTGCCTCACCTTTGATGTGTCCTGCGTGTATTGCGCTTGCGCACAAATACGACTTGCTTGCGTAGGTCGGTCCTCCCCAGACGTTTTCCGATACCACGTCACATCCGGGTGGGCAAATGACCATGAAACTATCTTCGAGAGTTAAGTCGGCTTTTGCGAAACAGGACACTGCAGCAATACAAGACGGAGGTTTGAAAAAACGCGTGATATTGAAAAATATCTCCGATAAAAAGGAAAAAATTTTGTTAGTGTTTTTAAATTTACTTCGCAACAGCAGATATTATTCAACACAATGTGTATGCGGCGTTCTGTCAGGCTGCAGTGCTTGGCCTTCTTAAGTCATGAAAAACGAAAATTTGACAGGTACCAATGTAACAACTAATTTGAGCCCAGATCGCCGCGAGAAATCACGCTTTATGTAAACGCGTCCAGCTATTTCTGAACAAGGCTGGTGTTTACGGGCATCTCCCAAATCTGACCAAAGCGTCAGCTCTGCCGCCAGCGTGTACGTACATCGCACAAGTACCTGGAAATATAGCTCATGATCTACTGCACGTACAAACGTTAAACAAAACACTGTTTTCAGCTTTGCACAACTACTTTTGCACTGACGAAACTTACAACGTGGCTCGCATCCACATATGGCTGGCGAAACCTCGTTACTGCAAGGCTGCATTGCATTCTTAGTGCTCTGTTTATTTAGTGTTGTCTAATCAAGGCCTCCTAGAAAATGAGTGAGGCCTTGGTCTAATCCTCGTAGCACGTGCCGCTCGGTAACAGCAGCGTGCAAAGAAATTTTGCAGAAAGGAGCTGCGTATCAGGATTGGAATGTTTGGTCTGCGTCGCATTACGTTCCTTACGCAACGTACATCAGTGGAAGGCAGTTGAAACATCATACCTGTGTAAAGCTTTCGCCTCGCCTCAAACGAATCTGAAAAAAACAAGGCAAATATGAACAGGCTACGTTGATCAAGACTGCCAAGTCGATGTTATCTACAATTTAATTCCACGTAAACTTTGCTGCACAGTAAACAAGACGATCGCACGTTGTGATCACAGCCACAGAACTGCTCGAAACAAACCTATGGTCTACTGTTTTCATAAAGTAAGGCAGAAAATGACCTCAGTCGAAACGTTTTTCGACATTGAGGCTATCTCACTCTGCATCGCAATTGCAATGTTATGCAAAATACCTTTGTTCAAAGAACACACGCTAGTGATCAGAACACATCTTTCCCGTATTTAGTTCAAAAAATAGCAGCAAGGTCGACTAAGCAAATTAAACAGAGTACTTTACACATGTCGCTGCACAGTCACCAGCTCTCAGCTCAGGACAAACCTTGGAAAAAGAACAACCCCGATGAATGACCCACTGATGATTGGGTGGTAACTCCATTTCGCGTTGACCCCAGGAACGATTGCTCGCCTTTCAGTTTTCGAATGGTAAGTGTTCCTCCTTCAACTGCAAAAATTCAAAAGTGTGACATAAAGTTGGGTTGAGGTTAAAACGCTTTGTTCGATTTTGTTGATTTTACCTGCAGTGTTGAAGACTGCAAAAGTTGTTTTTTTTCAGTTTTCTGTCAACAATTGAACTAAAGGCGTTTAGTTCCTCCAGTAGTCGTAATTGACTAGGTCACGGAACAGCAAAAATATTAACTTTTAATACGTTCCTATAAAAAAAGTTAAGCAAAACTCTGTTAATAACCAATGGCAGGTTATCCGTCCATGGGAATAAAATTTTGATAAGCTCCGAAACGAGAAGGGATGTTTGTTATGACGTTCCAGAACACACAACCAAGTGAAATTGCGAGTGTCATCCCAACTCCAATAGATTCATGCCCTTCAAGGTTTTATCTTGATTTAAAATAAAAACACGCTGATTTAGGCAACTTAAATTGTGCCGCAATAATCTCGAGCAACCTGTTGCGTCATACGCAAATATTCTGAACATTTAGCAACGTCATATTTCTACAGATACAGTGTTGCTGTTTTCTTTCGTCCGTCAAAATTTTTGATGCACGTAAGGTTTCGCCGGATGAGCATCAGAGACATTTGGTGAGTTTTGAACTGGAAGTATTTCGCTAAAAGCAAAAGAATTGAAATCGACCAATAATTACACTAGCAGCACTCGCCTGAAATCCTTCCGTCGTGTATCGCTGCTGCGCACACGTAACTGTCTTCTCTGTATTTTCCGGTCCCCCACAGTTTTTCTGTTACTGTTTGACAGCCGGAAGGACAAGTCAGCGTCAAAACGTCACCCTCGATGTCGCGAGCAGCAACGTAGCAAGAAACTGAGAAAACAGAGCAAGTGGGTGAACCCGAGTTAAAGTTAAACTTCCGGAATGTTGCAGCTTTTTTGGTGCGCCAGCGCAACCAGGATGCCGAACCATAGTGTGCTGATATTTCCACCTGATGCTGAACTTACCAGCTCACGTTGTGATGCTGACGAGCTTCACATTATTTTACTGATCACTACGAGTTGTTAAAATATTTGGATTTCACATTACCAGATCATCTGTTTCACTGATTGGTGCATCAGTGGTACTGTAAGATTGGGCAACATGCTGTGTCTTTTTCCTGCTGCCAACTTAGATATATTCTTATTACTTTTATGCTGTTGGTCGGCTTCAACCGCAACATCCATGAAAAGAAATTGCTTTTACCAGTGGTTATTTTGCAAAATCTTCGTTGCCGTTTTAGAAGACCATCTACCACAATAATCCTGTCTACCTCAAGTCCCACCTGTTTTATTTTTATTTATTGATTCGTTTGGCATAGACACATGTTCCATGTCACAGACCTATTTAAAGAACACAGGGATGAAAAATATTTAGACACACACATCGCAAGGTAGGTGTTAGCTCATACTGTTGCAACCTCTCCGGTGGTGTTGCGTTGATTGTGTGTTTCACCACGAACGGGATGTGCGCGAAGAACAAAAATATATGTGTGTGGCGCGAACAAGCAATTATAGTGATCTCGTCGGGTGATCTCTATTGTTGCTTGCTGCCACGGTGCGAAGCTTTGCGCATATGCCGCTCGGGATTTCCGATCGCAACAATATACACAGACAACACTGAAGATGAACAAATACTGAAACAATGCACCAGCACTACTACCGAGTAAAGATATACACAGATCAGTGCCAAGTTCTGCCTTTAAACCAAACTGATGGTCAGTGATGTCAAGAAGTGGTGAAATGCAAGATAAATGTATTGATCAAATAATTTGAAGATAATTTTTGCAAGAGAAACAGGTCTGTAAATACAAAAACAGATCTGTAGAGAAACAGGTCTTCAGAAATGATTGCTGCAAGAAAAACAGTCTGTAATTTACCACGGTCTACCTGTGCATGCGTGGTATGTTTGTGGGAGTCAAAACAGACTAAGATTTTCAACATTTTGTTCACTTGCATTTCGAAACCCAAAACAGTAACGTATGACAACTATAGCTCTGTATTTGAATGTGGCTTTTAATGAAGACTTGAACGTTAATTTTGATTAACGCAACTTTAAATATTTAGTTGTGTGGATTACAGTAGGAAGTGCAAGGGTTCTCAATGCTAGCCGTGTGCTAGACCGTCACGTAAAATAGTTGTCAGACTGGTCTGGTGAACCTGGTCAAACAGGCTGGCGGCAAACTGTCAAGTAAAGCAGAAATATTTCGGCAGACCGTCAACTAAACCAGCACCAAAACTTCTTAATTCCAGACATGTTTTCTTAAATTTTTGACATCTTTACGTCGCCAACCGTCAACATAAACATGATCACGAGGTGGCTGTGGCTCAGTTGCAATAAAACATTTGATTAAGTTATTCAGAACAGCTTGGAAATTGTCGCGACTTTCTGATACTGAACACGTTTTCACGAACTCCGCATCGTAGTTGCAGTTAGGAACATATCCGAACAAAATTATTTTGAGGTATCTTTTGTTTCGCGTATTGAAGGAGATATATCTTAGCAAGAAATAAGTAATGAGCAGTGCCAAGTAACGATGATTGAGTTCATGAGCGCAATAACAAATTTCCATTGTACCGCGCTTATTATTCTAGCCAAGAACGCGGAAACTCTCAATTAAATCCCGTGCTTTCTTACAACTCGTTATGAGAAAATGGTTTCCTTCTCCGTCGTCGAAAAGTTTGTGCTCAAGTTCAATAAATTTTCACAAGGACTTGCAAAACTATGCAACGTGAAAGGATTGTGCAACATGCTGCACTTTGTAAAAGATGTCAGATTGCAGAAAATCCATTAAGTGGATGACTACAACAATTAATGGAGAACGTTATCACGCCACAACACCTTTGTGTTTTTTCGGCAACACCAGCACTGGAGCAGACGCTGCGAAGAAAACAATGTTGCGCTTTAACCATCGCGATATTTAATCAAAATTGCTAATAAGAACGTTGCGGTATTTATCCAAATTTAGATCCTGACTGGCTTGAGCCTATCGACGGTGAAACCCGGTCTTGCAGTAATAAAAAAGCTTTCGGACCGCCAGGCAAGCCGCGCTGTTTTCGAACAGGATTACCTGCAGCTGCCGAGATCACTTCGCTGACAACGTCTGCAAAATCAAGAAAAAACAGTCAATTACCTTCGAGAAAATTCTATTTCGCAATGAGTCATTTTAATTGGCATATGTTCGAAGCAATTAAGCCGCGCAAAATAAGTGCTAGGGACACAGTAGTGCAACAAGACGAGGACGGTTGTTTAATATATAAGCAATACGCTGTCAAGTTGAAACACACACGCAACAGCTCTAGCAACTGGTCTCCACACTGGTGAAAAGTTTGAATCAATCAGTACATTTTTAATAGGCAATCGATTTCATGTAATGCTACGCATCGTCAGTCCTACGACCTTATTCAAATTTCAAGTCAAACTATTCTGTGTGGAGACTATAGTTACTTGAATACAGATATGTGCACGTTTGAATCATCGCAAAAAGATGAAAGCGAAGCCCATTCGGTTGATTCCTCGAAATCTTACAGCAAAACAGGGGTTAATAGCAGCAGTTCTAGTTTAACATTGTGGCAGTTTAAATTGTTTCCCTGCTTTTCGCTGAGTCACCGTTTTGACTGTTTATGCCAATCACGTCTTTCGTTCCAAGGTCGTGGTGTCCGTTGACAGTGTATTTTTTTGTTTTCGAGACATCGTTAACGTTCGCCCGGAAGTCAAATCTATGACTGGTGCACAATTACGTTCATGAAATTAACGCTACAGCTGCACGGCACATCATGGCTTGAACGCATAGGGCAGGCGGTTGGCCGCTCTCCGCTTTAGTTCTAAGAAGTGCGAAAGACCAAAGCAATGGCGCGTTTCAAGTGCCCCAAGAAATCCATGTTGTAATGTGCAAAAGCCACTTGTTTGTCGCAAATTTCAAGTGATATTTTTCACGAAGCGTCGATCAACTGCGGTTATTTTCAAGGTCCCGTGCAACAAATGACGAAAGAGCAAACTTTCCAGACTTACGCGGGTTGCGCTCGTCCATCGTCGCAAGAAGTTGGAAGTTATCTCCAGATCCCGCGGAGCTGACCTGCAAATACCAACTCGAGTGTTTGCTCTTCTGAAGAAAAGGGTCGAACCCTGAGTGTGAAGATTGTTAGATTGTTGCGAACAAGTGAAAAACTTTCCGGCGGCAAATAATTTCGACACAGGTTCATTTCTGAGGCTTTTCGAAAAACAGTTCGACAGTAACGCAAAATCTTCTGCGAAATGTGGGAGGTAATTAAATTGCTGCTACCCATAAACGTAAGAGACGACATTTTCCGTAAGAGAGGCGGAAGGTGTTTTCCCTGACAGAAGTTCACTGCCCCAATTTCGAAAACCAGTCTGGCTGAACGTTTCTCCAAAAATCTCCACGAAAACCACAAAAAGGTTATGGCTTCACTTTACATGGAATCAGTTGAGAAATCCTTTCCAAATTTTAATACTACAATCGGTTCACTTGGAGCGATGGAGCAGTGATTCTTAAGCTGCAGGTCATGATCCACGAGGCTGGTCATGGAAGTAATTTTGGTGGTCCAGGGAGGTACAGTCGGAAGTAACAAAATAATACTTTTTCCAAGATTCAACTTCACGCAGGCGAAGATTATTATCGTCGTTTTATGAGAAAATGTTGGGGTTACGGTGTGATTCTCTGAAGCGTTATAGAGTCACGGAAGGAAAAAGATAAAGAACCTCTGCCGGAAAATAAATCGCTAACGCCATGTCTTTGCTACGCTGAGCAATACTTGGGGACTGCTGCTTTCCAGATCTCTCGCCCCGTACAATCATCTGGTGCGAATTTCGTCGCTGCTGCCGTGATCGAGGTTATAAATGGGGATTATGTTTGTGCTGCCATGCCTACATGTCCACGAAGCAAAGATATTGGCATAAAAAGCACATGGTTACCATGGTTACCAAGAGCGTCTTTTTTGTCGCAGACTGCTTTTTGGGTTTCAGCAGCAGTTTGTAAAGATTCTAGCCTTGTGCTGCTTTGGGAACATTTACGTTTTTCATGGCTGAAGTTTCCACAGAGAAGCAAATTTTTTATCCGCCGAGATTCTTGACCGGTGTCTTTGTAATTTGGGCAAAAAGAATAATTACATTCGAGACCTATTCATCAGTTCATCGCTTTTTGGCTGTTTGGTGGAAATTTGTTGTAGTAGAGTGCTAGCGTTTATTATAAAACTTTTCCGCATGTTTGTTAGAGCGATACGTCTTATTAGATCACAGGGGTAAACATTGTTTCGCACCGCACAGCGCCCAGCACACACTAACATATGTAAAGCACAAAACGCAAAACTAGCCGTTACCACAACAAGAAAGGTTGAAATGCATTAAATCGCAAAAAAATTTCTCATTGAGAAATATATCTCCTTCTGCTTGTAAAAGGATTCCTGAAAATATTTATCAGAAAGGTACCTCTTCATGCGTGGCGATACATTCAAAACTTGGTTATGCCAGATACGTCGCATTGAAATAAGTCAGGTTGTTTACAAGCGGAAAGACGTTATCGCTCGTTTGCTACGTTAGGCTATGCAGGAAATTTGGTCAGTTCACTCAATATTTACTTTTTTCTAATTTTGGGGAAAATTTTATACTTTACGAAAATGGGATGTGTGCCTTTATCACTTTATCACTGCTGCTTGCAGGTATGCATTTTTACGCTGTGATAACTGTAAAAGCTTAAACGCCACTGATTCTTAAACAAGTGCAGAAGCAGAACCAGCTTACTTCCTGACATAGCGTCGCAAGAAGAGTAGCAATAATCACAAGCAGAACTTCTCTCATCTCTGTGCAGCAATAGGTTTTTCAGTTGTAAAACAGTTTTGCAGTTTTTTTCAACAACCGAGCTTTTTAACAAAGTTGCTCAAATATTGTAAAAATATCTGAAGACAACTGAGCAGCGCATAAGTCAAGCAAAGAACGTAGGAAAAATTCCGCCTGATCTATAGAACTGAGACATGTGTGTATTGCCCAAAATCATTAAAAAAATACTGCAGTTGAATTCCAAGAAATGGATTTAGTAACCGGAACATTCTAAAATCACCGGAAACCTATCTCCACACCACACCTTCGTAAGAAATGGGTCGTGTGAATTTAGAAAATCTTGCTCAAGCACTGGACACCTGAGATGCTGTCACACGCAGTCACCTCAACGCGCCAGGATCAGGATTCAACTGAATACCTCCCACGGCAAGAACAACGACTTTGCTGCATTGCATGCTCTAAGCGTGACTACCCCAAATGTGCGCTGTTTCGATGCGCCAAAGTCGAAGTTTTGCAACCGGGGTTCTTTCCACGACTTCAGGCCAGTGCGCCATCGCAGGATGCTGAACCTGCCGCCGCGTTCTGATCTTATCTGCAAGCAACACAGCAAACAGATAGTTATTGCGTGATTCGTTATCCCGAGCGATGGAAAAAGCAGTACCGAAATAGTCGTTCTGATCTCATCTTATCGAACAATGAACTTGCTTTGAGATGCGCGGAGAAAATGTTTGAACTTGCGTAGTTACGCGGGATTGCTGGAAGACGTCGAGCAAGCTGTAAATGTCAATATTTCAGAACTGCCTTGGTCTGTTTCGTGCGCTTTCAAATTTTTTCCGGCTTCATGAGCACGCCATGGTAGTATTATGCTAAACGTAAGTTTTTCGCTGTGAAATAAGCATAGCATTTATCCGTCTGCTATAAACACTTGTACTAAGGTGTCTTGCTCGGTTATAACTATTCCGAGAAAGTGCTGGACCAATCGAGTATATATCATGCTTACAAGTTTGCCTGAAAAGAGCATGGAAGTAAGTACACTCGGGTGTTGAATAGTAATGCTTACAAACACGCACTCTGTAAAAACACAGTGAAAGGTACAAACGAAGCAGCTATGGCAACGAATGCACAGTTGATGCAGTGCTGGTCCCCCTTCTGAAACGTATGGAGACTTTTTCATCAGTTTAAAAGAAATAGTGCATTCGCTCAAGCCATTGAACTTTCTACGAAGCGTACATTGACTCAGCAACTTTAACAAGAAATCAATTCAAACCAAAGAATATTTCAACATAAATTGCAAGGATTTTACCTCATCAAATGGAAAAGTTGTTTCCTACAGTTGTTTCATCTTTGTTTGCGTTGTTTTAGTGTAACATGCCTATTAGCCCACCCATGTAGAGCATAAGTTTGGTGAACGAGTCAGCAAAAATGACAAGTCCTTATTATTAACATATTGCTTTTTGACGCAAATGTAGAACTTGTAGTTAGCAAAACATATGTCAAATTTTGCGCTATGATTGACCGCGATTGCATTTACATAAAGATATAAAAATAGAACCGAACGATTTGAAGCACTGCAGAGAACTCAAATGAACCTAAGAAAGGTTTGGAAAGAATTGTCAATGCAAAGGGAACCAAGTTACATAAAACTTATTTTTCGTTTTATTTGCAAAACTTTAATCACGTTACATGTAATTTTTCTTGAACCAATGCACTTACAATGTACTCTGCAACAGTTAAAGCAAAGTAACTAAAAGAGATTAGGAGTGAATTTGAATTTTTCATTTGTTTGATAAACGCTTCAGTCAGTTGTTGGCACTGGTGTTTGACTCGAAAAAACTTAAGGTTTTGTTTGGACTGTTCAGACGTAATTTGATAAGCTTTACATGAGACATTGTAGTTTTTAGTTTGGTTATTACTCATCTTTACTAAAGACCACGAAACGCTGCAACCCCTGTACAAATACAGCAACAACACCGCGGGTATCCGTAATAGAGAACCTAAATATCATTAATTTGGATCAAGACTTTCAACAACACATTCTGAAGGAGTTGTTTGTCCCACCTTTGCTCCCCATCCATTCGGAGTTTTCTCGAGTCACCTTCCCTTTTGAAGACTTCCAGTAAACAAACAGTTTTTAGGCGAAACATTTCGCTTTTTTTGCATGAACTGTCCTGAGCCTTTTCGCTAATTTTGATTTACTCGAAAGAGTTTGAACTACCGTTGTAGAATTTTTTAAATAGGTCCTCAACTTTAACAATTAATAATGTTAGTAACATTTCTTGGTACGCCTACGTTGAAATTAAGCTGACTGAAACACTAAATGTTTATGTTGCTTCCGAAGAAAATAAAGACTTCCGGCAAACCTTTCAGGAAGGACGTCCTGACTTTTGTTTGCTGTGATTCTTCAGTGGATTTGTACCAGATTAAAGATCGATTCACAACATGTCACAGGAGATTCAACAGTTTTGCTGGATTCATATTAAATGATTAACTGAAACCTTCAAGTGATACAAACATTTCAACCTTTCCACTTAAGCAAATGATTCATTTCAAACACGAAATTTCAAAATGCCTTGCCCTTTGCGAATTTGCGCATATTATCAGCCAGTAAAAGCCTAACCAATTATATTCACATGGACAGAAAACCTGTCAATCTTGAGCTTGTAGTTGCCTTAACTTGAACTTAACAGAGCAACGAGAACACTGAAAAACTGTATCTAAAACTACTTGCAAGGTTGGAAAGGGTAAAAGGAGTTGACATATAAATTACTGGGCTTACTGCGAGGATTGAATAACGCGATGTGAAGACAATACGCGATGACAGCAAAAACATTAAAAAATAACACAATACCAATGACGTAGATTTAATGTTTCGATTTTTGACATTTCCATCACAGTAAAAGTTACTTTTAGCAAATGCAAACATCAGAAAAAACTCAATAATTTGTACTGGGAAGAAATTGTTTTATCTCCTGTAAGAACTTTTGTTTTAAAGTTCTTGCAAAGCATGAAACTAGATTTCAAAATCTATATCCCCATTTTTTCTATTTCACTTAATTTCTGTAAATACGAACTTTTAACCATTAGCAGCTTTTTGCAAAGCTACAGGGTTTTGATTTCTTAACTAGTTAAATACAACGACCATCGTCTTCGTCACTATGTGCTTTATCTCGTGGTCTTACCTGTTTAAACAAGAAGCAGATACCAATGAGAGTTGTGAAGATTGGCCCGGATAAACAATAGGCCGCCATATTATCAGCGTTGATCGTCAGACCAGCAACAGTTTTACTTACGTAACTAAAACTCTTTCAAAAGTAAACAATAACGTGATTAATTCCCATAATAACCACTGCAAATATTTTCAGTAGAACGGCCAGCTTCCGCATCTCTGTCAGGTCAATCAGAACAAACAAGGCATGTTAATCTATTTCAGTTCCTTTGCATTTCTTTTCTTAAAGGAGACTTTTTTCCACGTATTTTATTTCTGTTTTGCAAACGTATCAGCTTGTGAGACCTGACGAATTCGGGTGAGCATTTGAAAATGTTACCAATCGCACGTGTCACCTCATCTGTTCATCTTCCAACCGCCCGAACGTCGTAAACACAGTGCAACAGCAAATAGTTGGAAATCATTAGCTTACTATTGCCATACCAAGACGACACCTCCACCTCACTTCTGATGGCACAAAAGGCTTGCTACAAAAGGCATATTATGATCTAGTGTAAACAGAAAGCCAAATATTTTGCTTGTTCGCAAACACTATTTTGTGCAGAGTTTCGGCCAAAACCACTCCTGCAGTAGATGTGTCGTTCGTGCTCATGCACACCGCTGTGCTGGTTGCATAGAAAAACACAGACCTGTTAAAATTTTCGTTTTAGCTTTTTCTAGAGTTTTACAAAAGTCCAGGTTACCCAAAAGTTTTTGCAAACGGCACACTGATAATGCGCTTTGGCTTGACTCGTTGCATCGAATGTTTACCACAAAGTTGAGATATTCTCGCCTGTAATAGACGTCAATAGAGTCGTCAACACAAAACAAACGGGACGAAAACACGCAATCTGCACTAATGCGAAAACGACGATGGCTGATCAAAACTCGCGTACCACCAAAGTGAAATCTTAAGGCAAACTCCAGAAAAAAAATTCCTCTGGTTGCCTGCGGTGTGTGATAGTAGCTTAATGCTTCTCACTGTAAATGTTGCAACCTGATATTTGAAGAGTAACGACTTAAGTCAAAGCACATGCAGAAGTAAATACATTCCGAGAATTGGCAGAATGCAAGAAACACGTCTTTTTGAGTTCGGCTCTCACTTTCCGGAAAGTTCATACATGTAAAAGAAAAAATAACTTAGACCGAACAAAATAAAAATACTGTGAACAGCTCTGTGCATTGCTAGATCAACACCTGCACTGTTTTGTTCGAAAATTTTTTCCACTGAGAGACTGTTTTTTGGTAAAAACATGACCTACATGTTGTAAATAAAAGCGCAGGTGCAAGATGGCTGGTCCGCTTCCTTTAATCACAGCCCTGACCACCAATTGTTGTTCCTTTAATCACAGCCCTAACCACCGATTGCGAACAAGCGTCTGCGGAATAAAGCTTTGAGTGCCTGACGTAGACTTCAGTTTGTTTCCTCAACAATCAAGAAACTTTTTCTTCTCATATCCTTTTTTCTTTCCTGTTGAAAGCTGTTAAAAAATCCATAAAGATGACGAAAGCAGCTTCATCGAATTGAAAGTTTCTGAACACCTCTGTAATTAATAATTGTTAAGAAGAAATTTTTGTCATCTATTTGAAAGTCGCTGGTTTTGGTTAACCCCAACGGCTACAACGCCTTCCTGCCACGCACTAGATCGCAAATGCACCGTCTAGCGCAGTGATTCTTAAAGTTTTTTTCATATTCCTCCCTTGCAAACCCAAACACTGTCAATTGTTCCCCAACAAAAATCACAAAAAAGATAATTGCAAAAATTTCACCTCACCTACTGGGAAGAAATAAAGACGATAATGAACCAAGCAGACTCTTTCATAACGTCAGTCACTGCAGTAAAGCAGCTTGTCCTTGCGTACTGTAGACATTCCCATCTAAACCAAACTTGTTGTGCAGTTTTTTGTGTTGATTAAACAAATAATAAAAACATAAGGCTGTTTTACGAACAGCTTTTCCTCCCCTATACCTCCCTGAAACAAATTTCCTCCTAGAAATTAAAAATTCCTCCCATAGTGAGCCAAGTGGCATCCGATTGGGAACCACTGGTGTGACGCTTGAAGCATAAAAAGGCTATGATCTGCTATCAGAACTATGTTTTTTGCTTATGTTGCTTTACGCCAGCAACATTTCACTTCACAGACGAAATGGCACGTGTTTTGCTAGAAAACAACATGTAAGCTGATGAGTTTTTATAGCGCATGAACTTTGTTGTAGTTTTACGATTTTTGAGATAAGTTTTTGTCTGAGTTGTTTCAAAGTTTGCAGAACTTTTCAAAACAGCCTGAGGCCAATTGCTTCCTTTGTGGTAAGACGTAAGCTTTACGAACGGTGTTATAGGGATAGTGTACTGCTGGCAAGCAATTTACTTGAGAGAGGATTTACCTGGTAGGAAATGCCGGTGGCGAAAGATAGAGTGATGATTATTGCCTCTGTGAAAATCAAGCAATGTGGCAACCTAACACAAACACAACTTGCCCATGGCCTTTAATGTAAGTTTAAATTCGACAAGAACAACCCAGCGTAATTTTGCAAATCACAATGATTTAAAAATAACAAATCAACTTTCTTCGAAGCAAATCCCATAATAGGAACTCTTCTATTTTGTAAGATTCAGTTAAGTTTTAGTCGTGACCTCTATGAATCAGACAGTTTTCTTTTTGAAATGGCACAGGCTTAAAGCTTGATGACATTTGAACAGAGCCTTTCGAAAGAGCATGTTTCTCAAATTCTTCTGATATAAGTCTCGATGCAACCAAAATCTTGCTCGTAGCAATCCACATAATCGTACTTCTGTGATAATCCTTCAGTTTCACAAGAGTCGTGTTACAGGCTATAATAAACTGAAGTCATGGTGTTGGCTCGACTTTGACAATGAGTTAAACCGATAACAACCAAAACTGGGCAGCAGATTTTCTTGTAGATGAACTTCCAACGCACACGATCTGACAGGAGCGCAAGTCACTTTTCTGCGAGTCGCGGTTAATTATAACCAGGATTTTTTAGACCTGTTTTGGATCCCTCAAAAGTAAAAGGTATGTACTGGTCATAGTCAAAAACATGCAGTGACCAGTGACTGAAAGCACCATCAGATGAGTGCTTAACGGCCTCAAGGCCAAGGGATTCTCTATGAAGTCAGTGCGAATTAAATTCTGCACCACAGAACACTACAAGGTGGTTCCCCGGACTAGTAGTTGCCAAGAAAAAGTTCTTTGTAACTTTGCTTTTCAGTTCTGATGCAAAAACAAAACTTGCTCCTTTCCCAAAACTATGCGCGTTATCAAAAATTGTTTGTAGGAGTAGATTTCCTGCATTATTGTAGTGATAGGAGTTCTCAGTTACGCTTTTTCACATTTTCATAAACATATATCATCAGGAATTTCAAAGACTATGAGCCTTGGACGAAAAGCACAGACGCTGAAGTATGCCCTAAAACTAAAATATGTACCAGTATTTTAGTTTTAGGGCATACTTCAGCGTCTGTGCTTGTTTATCCCAACTCCTAGTAACCGGAATCCCCGCTACCCGACACAAAACTGCTAGTAACGGATATCTCCCAATGCATTCCACCCCTCTAATCCGGAAACCTCGATCTCCGGATCCGACACGGAAATTTAGGAACGGATATGTCAGATCAATAGAAAAAAAAACGCTAAACCGGATTACGCCAACTGTTACTTAGTTGTTTCTTAAATCAAAATGGAAGTATGAAAGTCAGTTTTCCACACACAATGAATGTAACAGTGGCAGAACTTGCATAACGCAGTGAGATATCTTGTACAGCTTTTTCCCGTTTAATCTCATTCAGAATGCATACTAGCTTATCTGTATCTATCGGATCTGCTAATAAACAAAAAATATGAGTGTTTCATTTAGTCGTGTTCCACAAGCAGTCTACATATCTGCTTAAGTTGACAGTTTGTCTAAGTTTACCTTACAGTTTTTTTCTATTTCTCTTTGAGTGTCCGCTTAAGTGAGTTCTACTGTACAACGTCAGTGTGTTTGCATTGGTGGCATTTGCTCTGGAAAAATTTTCGCTCTTTGTACTTTCTATTCCGATTATCCGGATACCTGGCACAACCTTCTTTGTCGTATGAGCGAGTTGTTGCTGTCCACTGCTAGGCCGCATTGGGACTTGGCAATCCCGTAACTAGGGGGGCGCAGAGGGAGAAGCCGCTCTTAAAAAACTTTTCGCTCATCCTGGAAAATGTGTTGGACATACAGTAGTTTAAAAATTTTGGGCCCCTCCCAGAAAACTCTTCGTCCTCTCTGATTTCCCAATCTGCTTAAGGACCTGGATCTCGGGGCAGGTGTTGAGCAGCCATTCGATTGTCTCATCGTCCAGAACTGCCAGGCTGTGCCGTCCATGAGGAGGTCAGTAGGTTGGACATTGGAGGACAACATGGTGGACAGTTTGTTCTTCTGCGCAACATTCACAGGCCGCAGAGGAGGCCATACTCCATTTGTACAAGCAGGAGCGGAAGCGTCCGATACCGGTGCGGAGGCGGTTAAGCCGGACCCAGGCTCTTCTTGGGAGGGTCACTCCGGGAGGTGGGTGCCGGTGTCGGGGATGAAAGTACGAAGTCTCGTTAGGTTGTCCAACAACTCCGCCTTCCATTGGTGATCCGCCCAGTGCGCCGTATTTTGTTGTTGTCAGCAGAGCCGGATTAAAGGGTAGGGGGCCCGGGTCAATTTTCACTGGATGGCCCCTATGACGTATTTCATGATGTCATCGTTTGTCAATTACGTTTTCGCTGATTCGCAACGTTCTCGTTTGCTTTTTCCAGTAGTCGATTATGCGCCTGCTGCAGATTTACCATTAGGCTAAAAAGGCTTAGGTCTAGGGCCCCGATTTTTAGGGGGCCCAAAAGTTTGGGAGTAAGGACAATTTCCAGCGTTTCTGCTGGCAATTATATTTGTATTTTTGTTTTGGTTAAACGCACATTTTTTTACTATGCCGCTGACAAAAGATCTTTGTATAGCAGGGGTGATGGGCAAATTTGTTCATTAGAAGAGTCATTGGCAGAAAGCCAAAAACAACAGCGAGCCGCAAAATCAGTTTGTGGTGTCAAATGCAGTTCAATAAACAATGCAGGTTTTGCATAAAACGACGTACAACAAATCGCGTAGTGGTCTTGGCAACTAACTGTAACCTTCCGAATTCGTGTAAATATGTTGATAAATGAAACAAACATTAAATATGAGGCGACATATGTTTAAACTATGTCCAAACATTTTCCAGAGGGGGGAGACTTTTCAGGGGTCTTCGCTGCCCCTGGTTGCGAGCCTGAGAAGGAGTGGGCAATTAATTTGTTTCGGAAGCAACTTTGAGAAGGCTGCGTATAGTTTGAAGCAAGTCCCAGTTCAAGTTAGCCTCAACACTAACGTTTATTGTGACGAGTTGGAGGATGTATCCGATTTGGAGATATTCCTGAATGCTTCCGCGGACCACTGAAAACGCTGTGGCGTGGCACATGTGGCCCGCGGGTCACTATTTGCCCACCCCTGCTCTATAGTGCATAGAAGAATGAGCGCGAAGGATTGAAGTGAATGACGATAAGCATTTTCTTTTTATTATGTTGAGAATTGGAAAATTGGTATGTTACGTATATAATGTGTGGAAAAAAACGCCTGAATCCATTTTCAGATTACACGAGGCCAGTGAGGTATTCAATAAATATGTAAAGTGACTGTGGTCAGATAACTTCAACGATGCCTTTTCGTCAATGTCATTGTGACTGTTTTTGTTCCTGATATCGAGGGAATTGAGAATAAGTAATATGTTTATGAATTGGAACAACTTGTTCAGTGAAAGTAACGAGCACGTGTAATGTTAATTTGTATGACATCAGTCATTGCGAACCTTCCAGAAGGGTCTCCAATTTAAAATAGTCTAGGGCCCCGAAAATTAAAATTCGCGTCTAGCCTGCTGTATTAACTCGATTGTTAGCCACCTTTGATTGTAAGCCGCACGAAATGGTGTTAAAAATGAATGTAAGCTGCCCTTGATTGCAAACCGCTCTTGAACATAGGTTACCTAAGCCTCTGAGATGTATTCGCGACGTTCGCGTACTTGTGCGTTTCCCGTATTAATGATGCTTACACCATTACAACTGCCTTCTGTTTATCATAATCCCTCCTGTAAAGCATGTGCACGTGATGCTGATTCCAGTTAACGTAGGAAGCGTTTATTATTATATTGCTGTAAATCCAAAGTCGAAACCCTACTTCGGGGTTATAAGAAGAAATTTATTTATTCACTCAGTCAGTCATCTTCATACCCGCTTTTCCTCTGCGAATGTCGCGGGGCAGCAGCCCCAGGAGGACTCAAAATACCTCACGATCAAGAGCGATCTCAGATTGTTCTGATAGTACACACCGAGATGGGGCCAGGCGAGGTGGGGGATGTAATCACTACACCTGGTCCTTGGACGACCTCTGGGTGGCTTCACCGTGGGTACAACCAGCAGGACTTGCCTCGCCAATCTTTCGTGGAACATTCTGGACACATGGCCGAACCAATGTAGCTGCTGCTTAAAGATTGCTGCCTAAAAGCTTTGCTGAAAAAAAAACGTTTCAGTCGCCGCGTTTTAGCTAACACTGCCAGATTTTTGCACTTTTTCTAGTTAAAAACTTTGCCATTTTTAGCTCCAGAAGACATTGCAGATTTCGGCATCGCGCTAGCTAAACACTGCAATCTCGCTTTCTGCTCTTTCGTTCTACAAATCGGCTGATTAGAAACCTTTTCCGACGGAACACGCAATAACATGTGGCGTAAATGGCTTAATAGCTTCGTATATTTATGATGTAACGCAAGAATAGTAGCCATCGGAAGGAAAGTGCGTTTCCTTCCACCGTACGTTACCCTTTATGACGAAACAAAGGGCGCAGTTCGGCTGCGGCTACCACCAGACGGCACAAACAGTTCCGAAATTATTGATAATGATACTAAACAGCAACCACAGCAGAACTAGCTTTGCTGCATAAGCAAGCAAATAGTATCGTTTTCGCGACATTTGTGCAGTAGGCGTGATGCAGGAGTAGATAAGCCCATCCCAAAAGAACGATTTTTAGGAAAAATTACAAGCATAATTCAAATATATTTGCACTAAACCAAACCGAATTTATTTACATTTAGTAGTGATTAGTAAAACTGGCAGAAAGTCAAACTTGCAGAAAAGTCATTAACGATACCAAACGCAATATCGGAATATAGAGTTGTATTCTTGTACCTCTTTTGAATCACGACAATTTTTCACAGGAATATTTTATTTAAAACAAATAGATGTCATCACGGGGGCCCCCTTGTAGCGGAGGGCCCGGGGAAATTGCCACCGTTGCCCCCCCCCCTTAATCCGGCCCTGGTTGTCAGATGAACTGATGAGATGTTGTGCGCCGGACACAAATGGGTGTTTCCAGGGCCAGCCTTAAGCCGATGCAACCGATGCAGCTGCATTGGGCCCCGCACCGCTGGGGCCCCGCGCAATGGTGTTTAGGTAAATTGTTCATTTTACCCAGATATTCCTTGCGCTCGAGAATTCAGTACAAATGGCTTATGCAGTAAACTTCAGTTAATCCGAATTCGGTTAATCCGGATCTTCGCAAAACTGGATAAAACTGGTGGTACGAATGATTTCTAACGTTTTTCTTTATAAAAATCTTCAGTTTATCCAGATTTTTTAATCCGGATCTTCGCCAATACCGGATAAAATTTGCTCTTTTCACATCTCGTAATCCGGCTTTTTCTGCACTTCTACGCTTTTGTGTTCTTTGAGTGCACTGACTGATCTCTAGGAAAGATTCGGCAGCTTTCAGACGCAACACTAGGATGCTCACAATCACTTAGAACTAGCGATGAATTTCCTCTAATAGGGTGTTATATTGGTGAAGTTTTATTTAATCCCTTGATGTTTGCTGATGATATTTGTGTGTCATGTCCAAGTGTACGTTGGTTGCAAAGAATACTAGATGTGTGCCAGGCGTATGCAGAATCGCATGGGATTATTTTCAACTGCAACAAAACTGTTTGTATGACGTTTAAGGCTAAAAGTGCAAGAAGCACAGCCACTCCAGTATTGAAATTGGGGGGTCAATACGTAAATTCTGTTGACCAATACAAATATCTGGGGATAGTATTGGATACTGAGCTCTCAGATGACAAAGACATTCAGAGACAACTGAGATATCAATATTGTGCAGCAAACAAGCTGCGAGCCTCTTTTTCCCGTTGTTCAAATGCAGTTAAAAACGTACTTTTTCG
>Ga0210059_1000622_pt1 | contig 46841 bp, 31 predicted proteins | sample Ectturendosymbi2_FD_188042 | JGI IMG/M metagenome (GOLD analysis project Ga0210059, IMG submission 188042) | Ecteinascidia turbinata endosymbiont from Florida, USA - Sample 2 (SPAdes) (version 2) | ecosystem: Host-associated > Tunicates > Ascidians > Unclassified | place: Key West, Florida...
TTGGGGGTTTTGTTCGGATTTTCAGGGATTTTGCCCAAATTTTAGGGGATTTTGCCCAAATTTTCAAATAATCAAAATGTTTGGGGGTGCACTTGCACCCCCTGCACCCCCGCCTCCTACACCACTGATACATCAACAAAACAGCCTTCAAAAAGTTTGGTGCAATTGACAAATTTTTGTTTGAAAATCTACTTTCCAACTTGGTTCAACATCAAAAAAGAAAATAAGATTACTGATGGGGCAAAATATTTTTTCAAACTTATTGAAAGAGTGCGTCAGTTTCGAACTGATAAAGTAAGGGACATTTCAATGAAAGTGCTACAGCGAAACGCATATTTCGCACATTCAGAAAATGTTATTCTTGGAATGTTAGCTGAAGATGATGAGAACATTCGTCGAAGAGCAGTGGATAAGGTTTTAGAATTAAGCAGTGAAGCATCAGCAACCACAGATATGGAATCATCTACCTTATAAAGCAGCAGAAAAGATGTTGTCCGACAATTTAAGGTTCCAAAGATCAGTGTAGAAGCTACACACTTTTATGAGCTTACAAATCTTGACAGCATTAATGATATTTCTCAACCACCTGCCTTGATGGATTTGGATGATACTTCGATTGCTCAAATGCTGACCAAACCTCTGGTCTTGCAGCACCCGTGTCACAACCAAGCTGTGGAAAGACACGTTAAACTGGTAACAGAGGCTGCTTCGGTTGCGACCGTTTATGAAAAGCGAGATGGCATGATCCGCCAAAAGATTCAATGCAGGCTGCTGATGAGTAAATTTGACTCAAAACAACAATTTGTTTGAAACCAACATTTTACATACAGGACCAGTAGTTATGGTAGCACAAACAAACACTGCAAAATGTGTTCTACGGTAAGTGTGTGTGAAAGACAATTTCATATGTACTTTGATTTGCCTGCGATTATGCTGAACTTGACTAATATTGTAATCTCAAACTGTTAACTGCTAACTTATGCATGAGAGACTGAGAGAACCAAATTTATCCCAAATGCATATAAATCCTCCTCAGGTAATGCAATTAGGTTTGACCTGTTGAAAATGTGACTAAATACAAGCAATATAAAACAAATGTGCAAGAAAATGGTTAAAAATCAGTTTTTTTCAAAAACCACAAATACTGTTAGGTTTACGAAAAAATGTTCCCAAGAAGCAGATATAATTTTGGTACTTCTGAGCATTTTGAGACCAAAATGACCTTTGTAGCCTAAGTGTGTCAAAAGTTATGTCAATTTTATTAAATTTGACCTTTTCGTGACCTTTGTCACGTGGTTGCACGGTTGTGGTTACGGTCAACCATACAAAACCGGTTCAAAATATGTTTTTAGCTGATTTGCCAGGAATTAAGAACCCCTTTTTTTCAATTTCCAAAAAAATTTTTTTTGGCCCACCCAATGGACACATATCTGCAAAAATTCATCGGTGTATTATTTCTGTGCTATCCCGTCTGCAGGAGATACGCTCGGTGTGATGGTGGTGTCGCGTGAAATGAACATAGTCGGGAACCTTAATTATTTTTATAGAACACGAACTGTCAATCAAATGACTAAGCGGAACCATGGAAGTATCTTACCCGCTCCCGTCCCACACTCGCACACTTCGAAATCCACTGGCCCGGCACACCATCCCAACCCGCGCCTATCACGCACTTTTTCTGTCGCAAACCCGAACCAGTCTGAAAACTGTGTGTCCGAAAACTACTAAAAGCTCATAACGCCTGAAGACAGTGTTGCCACTTCTGAGGGTTTAACATCAGTTCTGATGTTTTGAGAGAAATTTCACATGTCTGATATTTTGGCAACAAATCTGATGTTGACTGGGCTTACGATCGCAAGATCACTTGAAATGTTTAAGGACGTATTGTCGTTTTGTGATTACTCGAATTTTGTTTCATGTCTACTTTGAATACTTCTTAAATATAGTGGTGGAGCACATTTTTTTGAACAAACACTGCTGCATAACAATGGTTACTTTTTACTACAGAACTGTTTAAGTTGGAACAATTCTCCACGTTAAACTCTTCAATTACATTGTTTAATCTTGGCTGTTGAATGTTCAATGCAATCCTTAGTTCAATAATAAACAATTTCACAACTGTTTAAGAACTTTCAAGGACGCTGGAAAATACTCAGGACAACAAAATGTTTTTCGAGGATCAAGGACATAACCAGCTTCAGTAGCAATTCAAGGAAAGTCCGTGGCGCTCGAGGACGTCGGGCAACTTTAACTGGGCTGTTACTTTTGCTTTCCACACTTCCTGCCCTTTAGGATGGAAATAAGTTAGATTCATAATAATCATTAAGGTTCTTCCATCAAGTTTTAACCATCATTTGTTTTGCGGTCGGAAAGCCTGAGCAGCAAGTTCCCAAAGCTTCACGCTGTGTCAGCAAGCAACAATAGAGGTCACCCGACGAGATCACTCTATCCTTGCTTGTTTGTTGTGCCACAGTACATGTTACGGTCACTTCGAGTAGTTGCTATTGCTCTAGGCTTTTTCGCCGATTGGCGTAATCAAGCGTGCCTCGCGACTGAATGATTAAAAGTTCACTCATTTGTGAAGGCGCAAAATTGGTTTATTCTTGAAGGCACAAGGCCGATTGACTTGTATTTTTGCTGGGTAAAGGCATAAGGCCGACTTACTATTTCTTCCTGTGTGAAGGCAAAAGGCTGCTTTATTGTATTTACGTTGTAAAGGCACAAGGCTGGTTTATTGTACTCATTTCGTGTTGAAAAGGCGTAAGGCCTGGTTGTGCGGTTAAAGTCACTGGTGCTGTGATTTTAGAAAAATCACACACGACTACTTCGCTGAAGTGAATGATTTGCGTCACTGATGGATTATGATCGATGTGAGATTAAACGAGAACGATTGATAGTAGGCGAGTAGCGGTGCATTTTTCATTTTCACTGAGGAGTTTACGTAACAGAAGGTTACATAATTTTTCTAAACGGCTTCGGTGGCTTACTGGATAGCATGGAAGAGGCTGGGTGTTCGACGCAGACCTCAGTATCTGAATTTCAAAGTGGTGTTATCAACGAACGCTTGGTAAGCATGAAAAGGAAAAGAAGTGCTTTCATCGCGAACGTGTCAAGGATTCAAGGTGAGCTGGACGTTCTATTGCTCGACATCGATAATCATAAAGAGGCGGCGGAGAAAAAGAACGCTCTGGACGATGCATTCGTTAAGTGTATTCAGCACTGCGAGAAGTATTTTGTTGAAGTTCCCGCTTCTGATAGTTTTGTAGACGTTAAAGCGGAGGCAAAAGAGAAATGCGTTGAAATACAAAGCAGAATGGCTGCTTGCGAATTAAATTACGAACAATATCTTCAGCGCTGAACTGATACGCTCCGCTCTGCGAGTGTTTCTTCAGTTACTTCAATGCAAGCAACTTAAAACTAGACGCAGATATAGCACAAGCTCGCGTTAATGCACAAATAGCATTACTAAAGCTGGAAGAAGTCATGTCAGAAAGTGCGCGAAACGCAAAAAAGCCGGTAATTTTGCCTAAGACCGAACCGATAAGCGTTCAGAGTAAACGCCATAACCTAGTGTCTGGTGGCAATAGTGTTAGCATGCCGGCTGTTGCTGTATCAGATTCTTGTCGATTCTCTGCAGTGTACACCTGTCTTGCTAGCTCGCAGATATTTGTTTCGTCTGCGAACACCGTCCCTCTGTCAAGCTTGGTGCATGCGAAGGAGTTTGTGTTGTGCCTGCGAGTGCCCATCGTCAGTCAACGGTCGTTCCGGATTTGATGATTTCTTTCTTACCTAAAAGGGCACGCCAAAACTGAGGTAAAGGTGTTTCAGTGCGGCCGGCTCCGCCGCAAGCGACCTCTAGAGTCAGCTCAAATAAACGACGTTAACCTGGCGGCTCTAAACACTATACAAAATTTAGGTTCCGTAATCCGAGAAGGTATAACGATGCCAAAAAGGAATTTACCCGTGTTCGATGGTGATCCATTACAATACTTTGGCTTTATGAAACGCTTTGAAGAAATTGTGCTGAAGCAAATTTCAGAACCAGCTTTGCAGTTGGAATATCTCATGATATGTGCGTTGGTAAAGCCGCTGATGCTGTGCGATCTTGTATCGTTATTAGTCCCGCTTCCGCTGCACTGCAAACGGCTCTCGACAGACTGTCAAGTAACTTTGGCCGTTAGCACGTCGTGGTTCAAGCACATTTAGAGGGCATCATTAAAGGCCCTCCCACAAAGTCTGATAAATAGTCTGTCAAAGTTGGCTACAGATATGTACAACTGCCAAGTAACTCTGGAGGCCTGGGTTTGCGGTAGTGAACTGAATAGTTCACAAACTTTGGTTGATGTTGTAGTAGGCGAGTAGCGGTGCATTTTTCATTTTCACTGAGGAGTTTACGTAACAGAAGGTTACATTATATATTGGTGTTATTCTTCGCACACATCCCGTTCGTGGTGAATCGCATTTTCAACGCAACGTTAACCGAAAGGTTGCAACATCTGCATTTGGTTATCATTCCAAATAGAAGCTGCTTTCGCTACGTCGAGAATAACACTTTTTGTTGCGCATGGCGTGATCGACGTCTCCATTTAATAACGACACTTCGCTCTGTGGAGGTTTGGGGTGTTGCCCAGCGTAGAGGTTGCTTGCGAGGAAGATCGTCTGGCATGTAGACTTCCTGGTTTCCCCAAACGCTATTAACAACGAGGCAGCCTAGTCGTTGTTATGAGTGCTGTTCTCACTCACGACTAAACTGCCTGACATTTTAAGTTGCCAAACTGAAGCAAGGAGTTTGGCTCTCACCCTTATAAAGTTCGTTTTCGCAGATCTCCTGGTGCATAAATCTTTATTTACAAAAGGCTTCTGATTAGCAGCATTGTCTCAACCGACTTCGCACCGTAGTTGTCAGAAGTAAAAGTACTCTTGCTCAGTGGGGTCTCTACAGTGACCCGACTCTGTGAAGGTGTGGTTCCGCAGAGGACACAGCTGGACACCTTCTTCAATGCTCACTGCTTCCAAGAGGATGCACGCTGTTAGACCTCTCAAACAATAACAACATCGCTGAAACAACCGTGGAGTTCTGAATGAATCGCATTTAGAGGCACGAATCATTATCAGCAGTATTGACGATGGCGCGACAGAAGAAACAGACAACGTGGTCCGTGCGCTACCGATACAAAACTCCACTAACAAGAAACGTGGTATTCACGCCACAAGACCAAACTTGGAATCACGAAAATGAGGTCAGCATAATCTAGGCGCAAGCAGTGGAGAGCGAACACATGAATTTCCTTGACGCGGCGACAAGTTGAGTCAAACCAGCCCGCATGTAGTGAAAACAATTGCGAGTTAGGAAACACCAATTCATAATGCGAAAAGGTAATCCACTATAGCTCTATTTCGGATACAGTGAAGTTCATCGTGCTTTGTTAGGTAGTGATAATGGAAGCATTTAGCTTATATGAAACTCGTAACGTAAAAATCTGATGTTGAAAAGTTCAAATCTGATGTTAACGAGACTGACCCCAGTAGCAACATTGCCTGAAGACAAGTCCAGCAAGGAGCAAAATCAAGCTGATCGTTCTTTTCATTAGCAACCAAAACTTTCCACAGGTCTGATCTTCCGCAGTCAAAAAATTGGAGGTAATGAAAACCACGCTTCAGTCGAATTGTGATCAGCTGTGCGTCAAGCGCTGTCTTATCCATTTAGAAGGGATGCTAGACTGAATTATTCCTCACCAAGTACGATGATAGCATTGGAAAATAGAAATGGTCACTTGCCTACGACATGGCAAGAGTCTGAGCTAACGATTGGCAGCAATGGGTTGTTACATCACAATGTAGTAATCGCTGTAAGCCTACTGTCCTAAGCGCAATGCTGGCAAACGACTTTACTACACCCCCGTTTTTTGAGATTTTTGAGCTAATTAGTTTCATGTGCTTTGACTCATCATTCAGTTACACGCACAAAGAATCATCCCGCGCCCGACCCGCACCCGCACCAAGTACAACGCTCTCCAGCCCTGCAGCAATTAAGTTCAACCCGCGCTCTTCCCGCAACTGCGGGTACCCCCAACACACGCCAGTTAAACCCCCGCGTTCTGATAGCTATGCACCAAAAATGCCACAGCATCTGTTGTGCAATGCACGAACTCAGTATGATAGATTGCTTGCTGTACTTTGCAACTAACAACCCCTAAATTAAAAAAGGGCTCTCTGGAACATGTTCAAGCAATTTTCAGGGATAAACGACTATCTTTCAAGAATTCCTACCTCTGTTCTTCGACGTCTGGAACCTAACTTGTCTGAAATTTAGTGTTATATGTATCACTAGAATCTGCAAATGATTTTTCGTGCTTCACCATGGTACCAAAGTTCTTTGAAGGATTTTAACGATGCCCACAAAATCAATTTCAACGATGACCCTTGTTTCAATGCGCAATAGCATTGATCGTTTTGAGGATTTCATGTAAGTATTCTGTTTGTACCATTGAACATACAGTAGCGCCATTTCTACAACACATTTTGTGGGAACAGTGGGTACCACCGGATTATGTTGCTGCTAGTACATTTGTGTAGAAAGGGCCTGCCTTTTACCTTCTGATTTTGTATGTTTCATTATTTGCTTTCACTTGTATGTGTATTTCATTACTTTTAGAATATACCCTCACACGTGCCTGTACCCTAGCAAAAATTAAAATGAAGAAACGTTAGTGAAAACCTGGAAGAATCGATCGTCATGAAGAACAAATACTGCAGTGTATAAGTTTTCGCGAGTACCATTTCTGCTTCTGAAGTCGGTTTTGAAACAAAATCAACAAAATATTTTTCTCAATGACAATGGCAAAAATTAAAAAGAAATTTGAACGAAATTAAAAACTCACATTTAAGTTTTTATAAGCAAATGGTTCTCACGCATGTTGAACATACCCTGAGAAATAAGCAATATTACAAAAAAGTATTTAGAACATATTATCAGGCCTATAAAAAATATTATATGAAACATTTAGCAGGGAAAAGAGTTAAAGCGTGTGTGGAGAATTAAGGTTCTAGTTGGAAGAAATATGAAGCATGTTGAAAAGAGCGTGAGTAAAATCAATATTGCATGCAATGTGCCCTTGTCATTTTAGTTTTTCAAGTAAAGTCACATCACAGCATGATATGAAGTACGAAAAAATGAGATTCAAGAAAAAGTCTAAAATTCCATCCACCGTAAAGCAAATTGAAGGACGTATTTTGACGAGTAGTTGCGTTCAAACGTAGTGTTACGTGAAGATTTCCAATTACTTTAAGATTTATTTACTCATTCGCCTTTTGGCAACTGTTTACTTGAATACAGATACGAGCTGTGCAAGTATGAATCATCGCAAAATGAAGGAAGCAGAATCCGGTCGACAGATTCCTCAACTTGCAGCAAACCTTGAACGTCTTTCTGGAATTGATGTGTTATTCACTCAGTGTTACGATCAACCTCTATTTTGTTTGATTCGCACCAACCGTGCATGTCGCAGCAATGAGCTACGTACACAATGCAAGGTCGAAAAAACTCGGCCAAACTCTTTTCACATTTAAAGAGGTCTATTCACCCTTTATCTGTCAAGAGTATGATTCCCCTTAGTACAAAATCTTCCATATCCACAGCTCCTGTTGCAATGCAGTAGGCATTGGCCTCATTAGTCTTTTTCGACCATACAGTAAGACTACTTTTGCTTCCTAATGTAAACACAGCACTCCGTTTCATTGAATCAAGCCACCATATGCTGGTACGCGGGTTGCCACATACTTCTATTTGAGATGTTGGGAATAGCTTTCTTAATTTTTCCTCCGCCGTGTTTTCATTCACTGAGGCTCGAATCGGTGTTCTTCCAACGTAGGCCTTATACGTTGTTTGTAGGCCCAGCCTACAAATATGAATCCACCATCATCATTGATTTGGTTGACATCAGTAGACCACATGCGATTTTCACCATAGTCGAACATTACGATAAGATTGCATTTGCATATTGACTGTTCGTCTTTTGTTCCTTTGGAAGGAACTATCCAAAATGCTATCCAATTTCCCATTTCACAGTCACCTTTGCAAGGCAATTTATAACTATACAGGAAACACAGTTCATCGTAAAAAGCTTATTCATACGGAAGACAAGTTTATGGTTCGTTCATTCATTCATTTTCATGCCCGCTTTTCCTATGGGGAGGGCCGCAGTGACAGCAGCCCTAGGACACAATAAAACTCACGGTCAACAAAATCTGGCAATTAAACCATTTTAAGTAATTAATTAATTAATACAAACATTTTTGCAGTACTTTTATTGAAATGTTTGAAAAACACTAAAGAGTTTATCTTATGCAGTTAGTTTTTCGTTGATAAAACATGAAACGAAACATTACAAGCAACCTTAAAAAATAACTGTATGCATCTTTTGCAGTGTTTTAATATAACTCCAAGATATAGTTTTGTTTGGAAGTCGGTAAAGGTCTTTCCAAGCACAAACTATTTATTGCATTTGCTTTGCAGAATCAGATTTTAACCTTGTTTTTGTTCCCTAGATTTCACGTCCAATGCGAGAATTATCCAGACTTAACGCTTGCAAAACATGAACATATCGTGAATGAAGCAGTCCGGAAGAGAGCAGGCTGCAGAAAGTGACAGATTTCCGTCTAGCCCCTTCACAGACAGCGGAGCCTTGGTTAATTGTGGCAGTCTTTTTACTCGCGTCGACGCTTTGAAGTGCATTTGGTAAACTTCGGGTTGACTGCAAGTGTTTCAAGCGCTGTTTTGAGTGATTGCACGAGCAAAGACTGATGCAATGATAGTGGTCGATCGTGGGCCTCTGATTGAAGTTAATTTACCTGCATCATTATTTTCGATTGTTAATTTGTGCTTGACTATTTCGCGTCTATAGACTTCGTTCATTGAATAAACGAAGTGAATGCAGATCCAATTCTCCAATACTGCAAAACTAGAGTTAACGTTGCAACACTACATAACAGACATGTGCAACCCGCGTTGTCTGGTGCATCCCACTGGGTCTTATTCATGATTCTGTGGTATTTCAAATGAATTGTATTCTTCAATTTTTCGTGCCACTCATTTCACAATCATTCACGAACAAAGAAATGTAACAATTTTTAGATACCTGGGAACCATAGACCACAAAGCGAATACAACTTTTCGCGCCGTTTCTAATTGTCACACTACACGCCAGATTCATCTCTTTGTGATGTAAAAAATTTCCTTGGTGATTCATATACGAGGCTTTGCTGTGTAAAACTATCCGAACAATTCGTCAGCACCTGACAGGCAGTTGTTGGTGCGAACTGAGTACTGTTAGTTTTGATTTTAGCATGAGTTAAGTAGTTAGAAAGGATTTCAGTTGATTCGCCTGACATCATCAACTGAATTAATAATGCGATGTTATTTGTGGCTTCGCAAGTGTTGGTATTGGTTTTGGGATTGTAGGGAGAGTGATAAAAATTCGCAGCAGGACAAAGGAAAGAGGATGTTGGAAGGGTCGGCAATCAATGATAATAATAATATTTGTTTTTCAGTTCATGAAAGCAGCACTTTTAGCTGAAATTCAATATCAAGGTGCTCGAAAAAACGAAACATTCTTGATGAAGGCAGGATGTTTAACGACGAGTGGTTTGTGAAGTATTTTGTTGTTCTGAAAGGGCTCTTTGCTTGATTTGTCGAAATGAAATTGCTTGTCTGAACATTTTTAATATGAAGCGGCACTGCAACTCCAGGCCTTCAGTACAATACGAGGGAATTTTAGGTCGTTGCGGGTGGATTAAGCCCATTAATTTAAGAAGTCATTGCAAGGGGAAACAGAAAATGATGTCCTTTGCAAAAACGACACGCAGCTTGGACTAAATTGAGCTTCGATTTTAGTGAAGCAATAGCACATAAAGGAAAAGCCTTCAGTGAAGGTTAAACAATTTTAAAGATTCTTTGATGTCCGGAAGTTTTCCAGTTAGCAAATTACATTTTAACTTGAAACAATTTGTATGTGCTGTGAAGATGAGAATGCCAACTTTTGCTTCTTTGGCTGTTTCCAGCGTCCACAGTTGTTTTGCCTGAATAGTGATGATGCTGTTTTGCAGTGAATTGGAAGTTGTAAGAACGTACTGAAAAATTCCGTATAGCGCCTGTTTGTTGTCGCGAAAAGTAGCCATTGAGACTGTCAGGAATTTTGCTTCTGGGGATATGGTAACGTTATCATATGTCTCATCTAATTCACAGTTTTTCCATAAGCCTGCACACCATATCTGTTGAGTAACCACTTAAATTAATTGTTAAGGGAATGAATAAAGTTTCATCCAATAAATTTCAAAATTCGAAATTGACCCGCCAATGAAAAAGGTTGCACATGCCTGCTATATGATTTAACAGAGAACCTGCAGCATTTCGATATTGCCATCAGTGACACTAGAGCTGAGGTGCGAAGTCTATCACCATTTCCACAATCTGGGAAAACATTTGAGCACAACAGACACAACCAGTGTTAACAACTTAATTGCGCAGTGCCACCAGACAATATGCGCAGTTCGATCTCATTCTCACGCACTCCCAACATTTCAAATTATTGGGGTATATATATATATATATATATCGCATAGCCCTATCAACGCTAGGAAGTCTGCATGCGCTCAGTGAGCACCAAAACAAACAATTCCTCAGTGTAGAATCTGCTTAGAGGGAACACTGGACACAACGAAGTGCTTAAGGATAATCTGCAATCAAAAGACTATTTAAACTTCAAGATGCTTCCAGCACAGTATATCCTGGTCGTTGTCGGTCCTCTGCCTAGCATTCTCATTGTTTTAACTTTGATCAGATACAATATTTGTGTGTTTTTGTTATTTCTTATGTTTCATAATGGTACCCGACAAAGGCAATCATTACTCTCGGCCACTGCAGGTAACGTTTCACTTGTTTCATGGAATGCTTGATCACCAGCTCAAAATATTTTCAAGAACCACTAACATTTTCGGCGAAAACCTTTTGCATATGTGGACCCTTCATTACATTTTATGTAAACATATTAAAACCAGAGAACATCAAGTTTCTTGTATCGTCATTCCGTAATAAATAAAAACACATTTGCAGGCTTCCAAATTTTTAATGTTAATTTAATGAACGTTTTATTTCGAACACCCTTTATTTTTACAAAATTCAAAGTTCCTTTCATACAAAGCTTTTGACCGTGTGTTTCGCAAATGGTACGCTACATCCTCATGTGTCAGGGTGATTCTGCACAGTGAAAATCGCTTTCTTATATAAGTTAGTTCGGCCGTACTAAATAAGAATATTAGCTGGAATTAACCAACAAGCACCCTCTGGCTAAACTTGTTTTATAGTGCTGTGTACAAAATTCGATAATGCATTCATTTTTCTACAACGAGATAAAGCTCTTGTAAGCAGATGTTTGTCTCTACACCTGAGGCACTAGAGAGGCTATGCAATGCCAATTGCACTAGTTATAATAAACGAAAATGAGGTCAAATTCTCTTAAACGTCTTGAAAACCTTTCACCGGCAAATGTTGCTGTGCACAGATACAACGCATTAAATATTTGGGATCTCAGAATCTCCTGGAATCGTTACCGATTATTATAGCACATCAGACCTGCATCGCATGACATAAGTACCATCACAAATTCCGTTAATTTTGCAAGCTTTTTTCTTATTCAAAATCAATTCATTTTTCTTTTGTTGTTCGGTAACTCGCATGTTTGCTGAATAGTGGGTTTGTTTTGTGATATATCTAGGTTCCTCTAGGTTTTCGTGGTTGGAAGCTTTGGAAGGTTGGAAGGAGTTCTGCTCACAAAATTTAGACCACTATGAATTCAGTGCAAAATTTTTGGGAGCTCCATTTGCTTTGTATGTGTTAATGGCATTCTTTCTTTCAGGGATGGATTGGAGCTTATTTTATTTACTGCGCACGTTGCGAAACACCTACATTACTATAAAAAGCGTAGGTTTACTCTGTACAAAACGTAGGAGGTTTCTCTATAGAAACATTTTTGCAGTAGTCACATAAAGAAGCGGGGGAAAACTCCATTAACAGAACTCTGTTGCTCCAATCAAATCAGTTGAAAAATTATTTATTGGGAATTCAACCAAATTTTACATCACAGAGGAGAACATACCGCATCCATAAGTATAAAATTCACTGTTTCTATATATATCTTGAAAACAGTCACGTTTGTTCCAGTCCCCACTCCACGGCTTGCACCATTTCAAAACAGCAGCAACTGCATTTTTCTTATCAAGTTAGCAACCATGTTATTCTCTTTGAGTGTGTGTTTGACGTTAACATAGTGCAATCCATGCTTTACACAAAAATATTTTTATCTCATTGTGAGATTGGCTATTGCAAACAGATTTAAATAAATAGATATTTTTTACGTTGTCGGAGGTTAGGTTTTTCTTCCGTCGCAGTTGCAAGTTAAGGATTAAAGAACTCGTCCACCTGTAGCCTACTATAAGCGAATAGATAAGATATCGTTTGTTTTACTATTGAGATACTAATCAAATATTCTTTGACAGAGGCTAATTATACTGTATAGTTATAGAGCTGGTATCGCGCTACGTGCAATTTGACGAAATGTGAACTTTCTGTAACCTGACCTCAAAGTGACTTTCAGTTTCACTGTCAGAAATTCTATCAAACTAGCGCATCTATTTGCAAATAATACCCAGGTTACAATAGCAATGAAGAAAGTAAGGTTACGACCAACGTCAAATGTATAATGCGGACTAACCACTTACAGTCATTTGTGGGGATAAATCTCAAACAAGTTTTTTAAGTTGTTACATTTGGAAAATGTGTTGCGAGTGGTTGCAATTTGCTCAAAGTAGGCTGCAGATGAAAAGGTTCAACTATCAGACTGACTAAGAGCTGCAAACTCGCCTTCAATCTCTGAACACCTGTGGACAAGTTGAAGCTTTTCTGGATCGAAACATTTGATTTCACAGGAGCTTTTACTGGAGAAACACTCCAACCGCTATATAGTGAAAGGGTGGATTTCAAGGCCTTTTCGCATTCAACGGAGCGAGAATCGAGCAGGTCTAAATATAATGGGCAACACCCATGGTCTGTTCGAAATAATCTTGCGTCATTGTGCAGTAATTGATTGATTAATGTAATCATGAGGCGTTGGTGAATGTACGAAACATATTGCTTTGCACTGATCAAAGTTGTTTCCGGTACACAGAAATCTGCAGCCCAGCTGATTCCCGGTCCTTCGCAGCCTCTCACTTCCGAATACATTTTATAAATTCTTCAACTTGGAACTTATCACAGCACGATGCAGAGGTGCTGAACTTCATAGAAACCGTTTTGGGAGCACCAATGTCTGTTCTTGTTATCAGTGCCACATGTCTATGCGTGTGTCTCTTCAAATTATCCGTGTCGGCTCCATCGAAGCGTATGCTTTTCTATTATCGCCACATATCTATGTTCGTGCTCCAGGAGCGAAACCACGGGGGGCGATGCTCCCCCAAGAAAAATTTTCGCCCCCCCTGGAAAAATGCGTTCGACATGGTTTAAAACTATTGGACATGGTTCAAAAAACTTTGGGTCCCTCTCAGAAAACCCTTCGCTCCTGCTGGTGTACCAAGCTGGTTACGGGCCTGTCGTGCTCTATCATCTATCCGTGTGTTCCTTGATATTGCGATGTAGCTATATGGAAACTGTGTTTGTTTAAGTGCGAAGACGATACACAATACAAACCATATACCACATAGATAAAAGGAATGAACCAACCTTGCACCTTATCTTTGTTACGCAGCTTGAATTTTCATTCAGCTTGAAATCTTTCGCAGAGGTTTCCAATGATAAACTTTCAAACGGTGGTTCACTTTTTCGTCCGAACTACCAGGACGATCAGTTTATCCAGACTTTCCACGTTACTTCGCAATACCTGGTTGGCTCACATTTGTGTTTCTGTAAAGGAACTATATTCAGCTTTTCCAACACCTATATCTTTTCAGTAAAGATATTTATTGTTTTCCTTCCTTTTATGTCCCGGAAGAGTCAAAATATCAGCGCAAGGATTTGTCCCAACACTTTCAACCATAACATGCGTGAGTTATCGCACCGTGAGTCCACAAGACTCTTCAAGAGGCGTTCGCAATATGGAAGGTCCCAACACCTTAAGAAGATAGCATCACCGGGCCCACTCCCATCACGCCAGAGGAGCTTACTACTGCCCGCGACACGTCTGGAGTCAGTAAAATATCGGGTATTAGATTTTACTTTACCGGAGTTTATACTTCACGCCGTATCACCTCTCAAATCCTGGTTATGCGATTATTCGCTTCCTGCATGAACCAACTCAAAATTCCCAGGATCTGGAGAAGAGCACTGATACTTTCGATCCCTGAGTCAGATAAGCTTTTGGACGACCGAAAGAGTTATTGCCCTATATCTCTACCGTGCACCCCCTTCAAGATTCTCGAGAGACTCATCTACGCTCGTGTCGAACCAATCATCGGGACCATTTCGCCCAGGAACAAGCGGGCTTTCCACTCGGGAGTTCGATCGATCAGGTCACCTTGCTGACGCAATAAATCGAGGATAGCTTTTTGGCCAACACAAAGGCGGGTAGCAACAAACGGAGCAGATTACGACGTCAAGAATTGCGTCACACAGGAATCCGTCTTGGCACCTCTTCTTTTCAACATCTACACCTCTGACTTGCCAATCACCGTCTCCAGAAAGAATGCGTAAGCTGACGATCAAACAATCATGCATGTGAGTAACTGGCAGGCAGTGGAAGGAGTGGTAAACAAAGACACGGCAACCATAGGTAAGAGAGATGTATAGCCACGATGTGTAAAGTACAGACATGTTCACAGAAAGACGAAGAAAATGAAAATAATATATAGCAAAACGCTACAGTTGACAACAAAACACAAGAAACAGGCCTACAGTCTTTACTGTTTACAGTGGGTTATATTATATATATATATATGTTTTTTTCCAAAGCTCGGACGTGGACAAACCCTAAGGTTATCTCGTCAAGGTATCCTATGAAATGTCTTGCATGACCAATATTTGCACAGTAATGTTACAGAAAATATTCACCAGCAAATCTGAGCAAACAGACGTCAATATCAGTTAGTCGAACTAGCGAAAAACCATTGACAAGTAGGAAGCACACAACTGCGATTATTTACAGGGTTAACCCATTACCGCTCATGGACCTAATGGTTTGAAGCAAACACAAACTCAAACACACCACAACTCATTATAGCGTAGGTACAAAAACTATGTGGCTTCCATCACTCCGATTTTCGGTCTGTCGTTTACAAGAACGGTAGCTGTTTCGCATGGTAGAATTTGGGCTAAATCTGAGCTGAAGCGTCATTAATCGGAAACAGACCAGAACGGCAGTTTTGTAGTTTTAGAGCTTGTTTATATGACGTGAAAAGTAGAACAAAACGAATTGTACGGGATGACGAAACAGAGTTGTAAGTCGGGCTGGTTATTTTGGGTGAGGCCTGGCTCTTGCTGTGTTTGTCAAAATGTTTCCGGGCGATTTCTAGACTGCATACAAATCTTTTTTCTGACGTTCAGAGTAACGATTTCTTTCATTCGTGAGGTGTATTTGTTGCGCTCACCGCGGTAACTTCTGTGAGTGAAGTGATTGTGATATTTCTTCAGCTAATTCTATTTGCAAACATAGCTGCGTTTTTTTGTTCTCTGCTCAGATTAGTCTCACACTCTTTTTGGAAGGCAACAGCAATGAGAAAATTAACACGTGATGGCGTCACTTCGAAAAGATAAATCACCTACGTGATTCGTGGCTTGTGTTAATAAACGATGGCGTACAAACCAGCTTTTCATGCCTATCGATCTATCCGAGATAGTTCCTTTTCACGCCTGTAGCGCCATCCTGGATAGTTCCGTGTAGTTTCTTTTTTCTTGAGAAACATTACATTTCGCTGTATTATCGTTGAATAAAACGCTAAGTTTGTTTTCACCTCAGGCAAACGTGCAAAAAAAACTGCATAACTACCGTTCGGTCTATTTCCGATTAATGACTCTTTCAGCTCTTAAGGCAATGTTTTGGTCAAGGTGGTTGCTATTTTGAGTGTGATAAAACAGTGCACCTGCAGCTGCACCCGTACACTACGTTATTTGATACCCCGCAGTTGGGGTTTTGATGCCCTACAGCGGGGCTGGCCCTAGCAAGCGCGGGACCCAATAGAAGACCTAGGCGTGAGGTCCCTCTTAGGAGCGGTGTTATGACGTCGTCGTGCTCAGTCAACCGTTTCGACCACCTTTTCGATGAAGATGTTTTAGCAAAATACCTGTACGAATAGTCAAAAAAACGGTAGATTATTGAAGTTGATCTATATTCTATGTACATCGTAACACAACAGTTTCTTTCATTTGGATGGGGCGGGAACACAGCTCTTATGTCCCGTAGTTACGTCTATGTTTATCACTAATATCATGCTACTGTATTGGACAGAATACAGTGTACCGCCACCAATCGTAATCAAGCCTCAAGTTGTAAATAGAAGCTCTGCAATGAAGATCTGAGGGGCGAGCGCAAGTGCAAAGTTATATCAATTAAACCGAACTGACAAGCAAATAGAATTCCAATGCAATTACTTCACTCTTGTTGAAAGGACTTTCGTTCGAAGAACAACTGACTTGGAGAAAACTGCTAACATTGGCTGTTTACCTTTCTCGCTGTCGGTGTCCAGGGGCGCAGACGTTCGTTTTAAAAGATTCCAAGTTTTTAACGAAATTATTTTAAGAGTTAAGTAACTGTTTGTGAAGCAAAGATACCAAAATCACAGCTGCACCGTGAAATCCCTTGTCCAACCGCGATTATGATTCGAAAGAAGCAGATCTTCATAAAAATTAAATTTAAAGTTTTTCTAAATGGGTTTCTTTGCAAATGCTGTCAAGAATCTGAAAAAAAGCATGATATCTTTGCAGATGCCTGGTTTTCCACATGTTTTCTGGTTTTGGACAGCAACTAGTTCTAGGACTACAGCCAACACAATCACCACCCGGGTGAATGCCACCTAAGACATATTCAGTTATTGCGTTTATTGCCATCAACGACATTTGAACCTCACAAGATAGTGGAATATAAAAACATTTCTTCATCCTTTGGCCATTTTATGAGCATTTACTTCAACTTTAATAGTTTTGGTTGGAGAATGTCGTATCGATGCCGTTGCATCTTTATGAACATTCTTAAGTTAGTGTAAAACATAATTTTTATTGGCTTGATGGCATCTTATTCATTCCACGAATTTACCAAACCTGTTTACTTCCGTTAATTCAAAGGTCTGTGCATTCTTTTACTTTTGTTTATGATTTGTGAGTTACATGGCAATAACAGCACTGTGTTGAAGCAATCATGCCACAGCACAGCGGTTCTCAACAGCCGTGCCGCGAGATCTCATATACATGCCTAAACCGATATCCTGAACTGAATTTGATAGCGTGTATGTAATGCTTCAGAACATATTATCCCATGTGGCAGTTATCTGGGTGGCACAGGCGTGTTGTGATGAAAAGAAATATGGGGACAAACAAAGCATACAAGCGACGTGCAACCGCACTTATAACACGTTTCTAAATCTGTATTTAATTAAGTTGGCCTACTCACTTTCACTACACTTCAAACGAAACATGAAAAAAGTGAGAAAGCGTGTCCACACCTCAAAAAAGTGTGAAAACGCAGTACCCTCGAGTTCCCGCCCCACTATATCCCTTGGGTTGCAGTTGTTCGGTTGGCAGTTGTCCTCGGTGGTAGGCATTGTTGTCTGGGTGGTTTTCCTGGCTGGCGATTGCACTAGGTGGAAATTGTCCGAGTGGTGGTTGTCCAGGGTAGAATTTGTACTAGATGGCAGTTGTCCTAAGTGACAGTTGTCCGGACTGTAGTTGTCCTGAGTGACAGTTGTCTTAGGTGGAAGTTGTCCGGGTGGCAGTTGTCCTGGGTGACAATTTTCCTAGGGGGTCGTTGCATAACTTTCCTTGACAGCAAGTGATAGATGTTGCAACCTTTCCGGGCTGGACGACATCCGTTGCTCCCTTGTGTCCGTCAACGCAGTGCGTGAACAGGTTTCGGCGATTTGTCGCAGAGTTGTAAACGGGCCTCATTTTGAAGCCCGAACCCGTCCCGAGTCCGACATTTATTTTCGACGCGCGATTTAGGCGAGAAAGTCAAATTTACCGAGAAAGTTATGGCAAAAGCGCAACTGTGGGGTATCAAAAAACACAGCGTATGCGCAACAGCGGGGAAGGGCTGGTCTTAAGCCGATGCAACGGATCTAGGTCCATTGGACTGCGCAAGGCCATAGTCTCATTACACATTCTCGTTCAACGTCATCGAATTGGCATGCGTGCAGGCACCTGAAATCACCTTTTGTTCCTGTTAACAGAATCGACTGATAGAAAAAGACGATTTATTGAATTTTTTTTCATTAATTCTGCACTGAGCATCACAAATGAAAAAACGTTTAGACCTTTTTCCACAAATATACAAAGCGACGTTTGGTCACATTTGACTGAATAACACACTGCATACTTTTGCTTAGCTTTGGTTCTGCGTGCAGTTGCTTTTGTGTCGCTTTTATTTTATTTTGCAACCCACGGCACTTTCGGTTATCTCCCTTGTCTTTACATCGCGGTCATCACTGCTATCACTACGTCATGCAATCACGCGCATTTTGGTGAATTCTATTGCTCTCCTGTTCTCGTTGCCATTCTCACTGATGAAAGCTATCTGTTAGTTGGCTGAAACTTCCGTGTAGTTTTTTATGAGGTTTGCAACAGTTGAGCACAGACTTTTATTAGAGTGGAATAATGTCGAACCCCAGAGGTTCGCTGAAGCTGACGTCACGTTACGTCATGCACGCACCTTCGTTTTGAACCAAGCCTGAACACAGACTAGTAGTATGACTCTCAAGTACACGTTTCATTCCCAAGCAAACGTTTTGTTTCGCGGCGACGTTTATGCGACAAAAACGCGGAGACGTTTATGCGACAAATGCACAGTTACACATCTATGACAAATGCGTTTAGGCAAAATTCTGAGAGCTCGTGCTCACAACTTGAAATACTTTGTTGTTTCCATGGAAATCAGCAATTGCGCGAAGCACAAGCAAAGGACTCAAAACAAACGCTAATAAAGAGACGTACATCGCCTTCTCGCGATATGAGTAGTAACAATTGTGACAGTAAAATCAGACCAATACGTTTTGAACTGCTTGACAATCCTTTACAAGTTGTCTGCACATGTCGTGTGCTACAGGAAATGCAACAATATTTTTCGAGTACTGTGATTACAGCTTTTAATGTGACATTGCGACGAAACATTTCTTTGATTTGATAAAGTTCGCGGTTAACCTGATGCACTTTCAACTTAATGTTGCAAGGAAATCTAAAAATATTTTTTCAATCTGTGTAGTTTTAGATTATCTCTCCCTGCATCCGTGCAGTAAGCTATACGCATTTAAATGTCAGTAAAACCAGAGAATAGCAAAACGTCTTTCATACGAATTGAATTATCAGAAAGTAAAGATCATTTTCTATGCACATTTTAGTAATCTTTATTGTTATTTCTATTCTGTTTGTATAAAATACAAGACAGGCAGTGGAGCTTAACAATATTCAATTTTCGCAAAGCGTCATATTCCTTATTGGAATTTCCTTGAAAATATTTTATGTTGCAGTGAAGATATATTTTCTGGATAATAAAAATAATAAAAATCTATAGATATTATAGACGCTACTACCTTGGCATATCACATAAATGCAGATGAAAGAAGAATTAAAGTTTAAAAAATCCATGGTTCACAGTTTTTATATGTAGTGTGTTCATCTTTTCAGAACAAGTGATTCACAAAGTCATCTGAATCAAATAGGAATGTTCAGCAGTCCCCGTGAATGACATAATAGAATTTCATTGTAAAATAGAGCTCTATTTCACACAACCTTGACCACAAAGTACCTTTTTGAAGGGCTAGTTATATTTGTGCGTGGTTGAGATATTTCATAACCAAAAGAACCAAAATCCCCAACAGCAACTGCAAGATTGCTTAAAACAAAAACGTTTGATCAAAGTCGAGCTGTACTCGGGGTAACGTTGTCTTTCTTGGCCGGCTTTCTCTCTCCGTGACATTCTTAATTAGTGGACACATTAGTGCGTTAATGTTTTGTGCATTCACACTGCACAATTTGAAGTAATATTCCATTCGTGATTCAACGCAATGTACTAGTGTGCGAGCAGTCTGACAGTTGACACGTTAGCCCTGCAAACCTACATTGCCACAGTGGTCGCTGTTTCCTGCGGCGCATGTGCACGCTCTTGTTCGCCGTTAGTTCAACACTCTTGTTCGCCGTTAGTCTACACTGAGCCGTTTAACGTTACGTTGTTCTGACTTCACATTCAAGTATATTGGAGATTTTGTTGTATATGTGAATATATTAGAAAGAAGCAATCAGCTTAGCGTGCTGCTGGAGAGTTATCAACAGACAAAATGGTGAGAACGTTTAATTCGCCTTGCATTGGTTTGACAACTTCAAGACGTCAGGTCACGTAATTGGGAGACTGACCTGTTCTCCTAGAGCAACTAGGTTGACCCTTCGACTAGTAGGATATCTGTGGAATCGTAATCGACGACGACACCTTACACTCGTTTTTACCGCAACAGCGAAGAACCCTAAATTACTTCCCAGACCGGAAATCGAAAAACGTTAAAACAATAATGTGTCCAATATACCACACATATAGCCTGGAGTTTCAGTTTAGATTTCATGTGTAAATCAACCACATGTTCTGTCAAAATTTCCAACCTTTCCGTGATTGCCAAACGTGTTGTTTACCATCGGAGATTTATCGCTAGATATAACTGCTTGAACCACACGGCGTTAGATGGTATCGGTTCCGTTGCCCTAAATTGTATGTGGTAGCAATATTAAACATGAATGTTCATCATTGTGTTTACCCACAATGTTGTCAGTCTTTGCTAATGTGCGTTGCTAGTTGCTCTACTGAAACGGCACGTTGAGTCTTTGTTTGCTATTGCTGGCAAGTACAAAGTTTGCTATAACTAGTCGTAGCCTGATAGGAATCTTCTTTGAGTGGCGAAACAGTATTAGGCAGGAAGGAGTGCATTGCGCGATTTGGTCAAGAATAAAAAGTAGGAATAAGATTCCATATTACAAAACAACAAAACGTGGTTTATCAGCGGTAGGCTGGAATGAACGTATTTCAAACAACAATAGAGGTTGAAAGCGAAAACATAGCGATATATATTGAGCATAGGCATATTAGTACAACACCAAATAGTTTTATGCAGATTTCAACAGCACGTTCATACAAGCTGAACTTTTCAGGCAAGAGCTGCACTTATAGCCAGGCACAACCTCAAACTTAAACGAATGATGATAGAATCGTTCTACCAGCTGCTAACATAGAATGTTTCGTCAAGCGTCTAAGAAAATTTTTGAAAAAATTGTCTATTACGTTGTTTTTGTAGCAAACAGATTTCGGTTGCGAATCTGACACGAAATAGCATTTCAGAAATAATAAAAATAATGCATGACGTCAATCTTAATCATTTCTGAAAGTGTTCTTCTCTCGTGCACTTCTGTGTGCAGGTGCATTAACAAGACTAAGTTGAGCATAAAAAAAAACATTTATAATATCTACACTTAAAAGCACTAGCGTTTCCGTATGCTTTCGAGGAATCAGTCCACTGCCATCTGCTTTCGTCTTTTTGTGATGATTCAAACTTGCACATATCCCTATTCAAGTATGCACTTTCCACGATGGGTGTAAGCAAGGAATCGATCAGCAAATTTTAATAGGGAATCGATTTCACGTAAAATTACAAATATATTATATTTGAATAAGGACTGAGGATGCGTAATTTTACGTGAAATCGATTTCTTATTAAACATTTGCTGATCGATTCCTTGCTTACACAAATCGTGGAAAGTACATTATAATATCTAATTACAGAATTAGAGCGATGGCAGGATTTGTAGGGAAGAAATACATCTTTAGAGTATGTATCTAGAATTAATACTGAATGTGAAGAAGCAGAATAAGATAGTGTAGTACATCATTATAATTTGCATGGTCGTCTTACCAAAAATGCGTCATTAATTCTCAAAAAAGAACTGCCTAAAACATTTCTGTATAAACGCACTATTTTGCAGCAATTTTTTGGATTTTCTACCAGAAAGTTGGTTCATTCCAGATGAAATAGGAACAATGGAGAGATGTTTTGGAGTTTCAGACACAACAAAAACATTTAAAATGTTTGAGAAAAACCTTGATAACATACACAACAGCGTAATGCATTTGTTTATAATATTGTTGCATCGCGCTTAAATTGCAACATTTTCGTCACTTGCGCATATCGGATTGAAACGTGTAAATTTGCGATGGATTCAAAAATTTAAATTTTAAATGATGGTGCTCTGGGCAATACAGTAGACATTTTTGAAAATACGCATCAATATTGAAGTAATAGACGTTGTCAATTTGATATTAAAATTTTAAAAATATATATTGCACGGAAGGGAATTGTAATCAATTGGAATTGCACTTTAATGCATCTTTTATCTGAAAGGTTCGCTTGGGTTTAGATGTTTTATATCCTGAACATAAGCTTTTCAAATTACTGCTGATTTGGCGTTGCTGTTTGAAAATTCACAGGAATTACGATAAATCGTAATTGGGTTAAGTCATGGCTAACCATGACTTCAAATGTATGTCTTTGTTGCTTAATTATTTTAGTTTTATGTTTCTTGTCTCTGCTGGAAGCTTCAAACCAGACCAGCTATTCAACGATCTTTCCAGTTGATGCTACTGGATGTCAGGCATCCAAAACAGAGTCCAATGGAACGAAATTGAGGAAATCTGCGCGGACTAATAGTACAAACGATGTATTGCTGATTTGTGAAAAAGTACAATATCAACCTAACGTGACTTTCATGACATACATGATGCGCCTCCGCTTGTGCGATTTTGCCGAAGACAAAGGCGTTTTTAAACACGAATGCCTTGCAGCTCCCCACAAAGATCAATCCGATTATCACTCGCTTGCATATTTAAAATTTTGCAATGAAAATGCGTACAACGACGTTTGCCATCGAACATTACCTGTTAATCACGAGTTTACTCCTGACAATGTTGTTTCTTGGTGGCTTCAGTACAACAACGTCTCTTATGTTAAAAATAAAGTTTCTTCAAGTAAATCAAATTATAAGAAGCTTCCAGAGACAAGAATAAGTGAAAACTATTGCTCACAAATTAACTCATTTTTTGAAACACTTCTGCAAGAATATGATTTTTTGACATCTGATAATGTTCGGGAAAACACAAATGGCATTAGATCCTCTGATTTCATCCAACCATTTGCCAATCCTCATTATAAAGTGCTTCGTGTGAGAGCACCATTTTACTGCAAAGACACCGTTTGCGGATTTTCGGTTTCAAACGATTCTATTCACCCTGCAACAAAGTTTGGTTGTTTTTCTTCATCATGCCAATCTTCATTGTTTGCTAATTTGATAATGTATGCAGTTTTAGCAACCGCAATAATCGTTGCAAATTCACTGGTAATATTGGTCGCCAAGCGCACCAACCTGTTCAGAGACATTCAAGGATATTTCAAGATACACTTGGCGGTGGCTGACTTCATGGTTGGCGCGTTTGTGATTCCTGGAATCATCTGCCAGCATTATTTAGATTACTGGCGACCACTTCCTCTGACTTACAACGGAGATGATTCCCCAACCATAGCAGGTTCATTGCAGTACCCCAGGGAATACTTCAACGCTATTGGTGTAATTTCGTTTTCGTCAATGGCTATATCAATTCTGACGTTGTGTACCGCTAGCTGTGATCGATTTTTTGCTATCACTAAACCTTTTCGCTACCGACAAGGCAAATATTTCACCAAAAAACGAATGATTGCCGCTCAGTTTGTAAATTGGATTTTGGGATTAGCTTGCGCCTTGATTCCTTTGCTGGCACCACACCAGTACACATATCACCCCAGTGGTATTTTTCTGGGGGGAGATGAGTTTTGTCTTATAATGGTCGGGTCACTTCTAGGAGCAGCTTTGTTTGCTGCTTGGATCATTAACGCAATGACCTTGTGCCACGTCAAGAAACATTTTGAAGCACGCAGAAGCATCGTGGCCACCCCGTCACGTACTCCAAGCACCTCCTCGACTCTGCTTAGTCTCTCCTTCAGAAAAGAAGTAAAAACGTTCGGAGGAGGCGGAGACAGTTTTACGGTAAGACGTGAATGACTGTTGAGTTATTCATTTATTTACATGAATGGAAACATGGGCATCGGAAGGGGGCAGGTGGGTTTTGCCCTTACCTGCCTGCCACACCCCCACCCCCCGGCTTTTCCCTGGATTTTGAAATTAAAAAGAAAAAGTATTTTTTCTAGTTTTGAGCGGGAAAAACAAATTTCACCACTTTTGGCCCACCCCTGAAAAAATTTTGGAAAAACCTTCAGCGCCGGTCACTGGAAAAAATCCTTCCGACGCCCATGAATGGAAATGAAGTACATGACATCTAGCCACTATAAAAATTGCTGTTACGACGTCGGTCAATTGTGGCAAAAACATATTTGTTTATTTTATTTCTTTGAAGCAGTTAAATAGAACCGTGAACGAAACATATTTACATGAACGACTAGTTGTCCGCACACAGGAAAAAATGGTAATTCTTGAAAAATGTGGACACGAGCCAAAGATAATCATATTTTAGACTGGCAGTGCTTAACGTACACGGAAAATGGAAAATTGTTGCGTTAAAATATTTGCAAAGCAATTTGTCTGGCTAAACGTACAAACTTACACTGCGTATATTTGATTTATTGTAAAGCAATTTATCTGGCTAAATCTACAAAATTTATACGTAGGACATTTATTTATTTGTAAAGCAATTTATCTGGCTGAACGAACTGAATTTATACTTAATACTTTTTCATTGTATTATGAAAAGTATTTTTATATGCATACTATAAGTCAGGGATGGGGAACCTATTTACTATCACGTGCCGCATGAATTTGGAATATCGCTGGAGGGCCACAAATATAATTAATTTCATCTTGAAATTCTACCGTTATCTTCCGAAGGGAAATAAGGAGAGAAAACTATGTCAGGGAGCGAGAGAGACTTCTCTTGACTTACTGTGTACGTGTCGTTTTGTCATGGAGATTCGTTTTGACGCGATGTTGTGCTCTAACATGTGAAATAAGAACTCTGATTCACGCGGGCTGCGAGTTGCCCTCCCCTACGTAAATCATTAATTCGTCAAGAGTTTGTACAATCGAACTGGTTTGGAGAATGTGAAAAACGCAAGGTCCTTATGGCCAATTGTATTTTCAGAAGACTGATGCTTGCAAGTTTTTCTTTCTTATTGCAAGCTATAGTGTTTTTGTCTCTGAAGTCAAGCTGATTGATACCAACTTCAGAGCAACAAGGTTAATAACAAGTTTCAGAAAATCAACTGTGTGCACACAGAGAGACAACCAGTTCCTCAGCTGCATGCGAATAAACTTTCAAAGAAAATATGGAGCATTTGAGATTGCGTTGGACTCTACACATATCAAACGCGCATGAATGTAAAAACTTTTCAAAAATTGTAATTCAGTTTTTGCATAATTATGGACATCTTGCAAAACAAATCTCCTTTATGTAGAAACATTTGGTCATTTTGGGTATATCTTTGCAGCAGCAAAGGTTTCCAAATTCGTTTTCCTATGCCCATTTTCTTAATTTTTTTTTTCAAATTTTTAGCCCTTTTAAGAAGTGCCTGTTTCTCATCGGGCAAATTCAAAAACAGGTTACCACCATTCAACATTAACACTTTTATTCAAATACTTTGGGTGTCGTTGTGCCAAACGGTTTTCTAAAAGTATCGTTTAAAAACGTTCAATATTAGTGCTTGTTTTAAGGTGTTATTTTAAATGCTTTTCTGGAAATTAGCGTCTGGTCATGATTACATAATTAATGAAGACTTGTACTTGCAACTTCCTTTAACATGTAGAGCATGGGTTCCCAACATTTCTCTGATCACGTACGCCTTCAGCATTTCGACAGATGAGCTTGTACCCCTAAAAATGTATGACAAAAACAATGGGTAAAATAACATGAATTCTTAATTCAAGCCCTGAATTCTTAATAGAACTTATAAAAGTAGACTCCGTTTATATGTCTCAAAGTTATTTCGTTGCGGCTGTACAATAAATGCACGCCCTCAGATAGTTAAATTACCCGGTACAAGTACCCAGGTTGGGAACCCCTAATCTGGAGAAATAATCTTTTTTCTAAATTTATAGCACGTGATGTTGTAGGAATACAATTTGTTTTTTCTTACTTGAAGCAATCTGATGAAAACCAACCTCAACAGTACGGATGTTTGAAGAAGCAAGCGAAAGTGGAGAAGGCAGTGGCCGAAACACTTGCCATCATGGTGATTGCGTTCACAGTTGCCATTTTGCCCGCAGTCGTTGTCATCGCCAAGACTTTAATAGGATTAAAGTGAGCGTTTTTCTGCAACTGAATATGCTTTGAAATTTAAGGTTTCGTTGATTTAATTAAACTGTGAAATTAATAGGGAAACGAAAGTCCGCTTGAAAATAATTGTCTGTGGTAAAGATGTCTTGCCATGTTCATGAGATTTTCAAAAATTTGTTTTTTCTCAAGAAAAATGTTGCATGCAAGTCAAAGCTTCCCAAATCACAGTCTGAAGATTACTCCTAAACTTTTTCTTTGAACATTTGTATACTGAGCATAGGCACCTCTTTGGTGTCAGAATTTTCAATGCTTACTGGTTTACTGCTGTAGAAACCTTCATTAGATTTTTTGTCTTTGTACAGAAAATTTTTGCGTACTGCTGTAAAACCGTCAACAGCTTTTTTAACTCCCTAGTATCAGTGGAATTCGTGCTGCTTGAAATTGAAATGAAGTTTTCTACAAAAATAAAGAAAAACGGTGGAATCAACCCTATTACAAAACCACTCCATAACTATGAAAGCGATCGTGAATGAGTGTCCCACCATACATGATTCTGATTTTCCGCTTTGAGTAGGAATTTCACTTGTGGCCTTGTTTTGTATTGTTGCTCTATAAAATTTCAAATAATGAAGCCATACATTGCCATTTTGCTTAATTTTGATAAATTTCTAGTATTACAACAGCCGGAATCTACCGCATTGCATAACATTGATGAAATTAGATCAAAAAATGTTTTCAATATTTGCTACCGAAAACATAATTGATGCCACTTCATGGTTAATGACTTCAGTATTCCAAGTTTAAACGGTCATAGAACAGAAACAAATACAAAGAACAACACATTAGCCAGCAAGCTGGCTCAAGTCTCACAGAAATCCCGAAGAACAAATTTACTGATTGAGTAAACGCTGTGTCATGGAAGCCAAGTCAGGAACACGCTGAGACCGGGGGCACGTAATTAATTATTACTCCATTCCACACCTGCTGTTCAATGTTGAAAAAAATTGAAAGGGATATTGAAAAGGTTACTTTACAAACAAAAACAAGAAGCACGTCAATAGTGTGCAAATATAGTGTTGTTTAACTGATATTAATGTTATTGATACCCGAGCACTACATGTGGCTTCGTTGTACGTGCGTCCGCTTCGGTGTGCTGGTGGGTCTGGAGTTCGGCTCGTAGACGGGTCATGCCAATACCTTGTAAATTGGAACTGTAGCCTTCCTACCACGTGAACGTTGTGCTGAAGAGTTGTAAACACTCAGCCAGGGCGCTACATGACCTCTGTTGTTTTGACGCGCCATGGAAACATTATGTCCAAAGAACTGATAACTGTATCGCAGCGGTGTACTTTATTAATGCGAGTGGACTCTTAAGGCAGCATTCCTTTCATCTTCCGATATCAGCAAAGTCAGGGAGTGAGTGGAGCAACAGGAGAATAAGAATCAGAGGTGCCTTCGACATTACAGTCTAAATGAAGAGGATTAGTGTTTCTGTTATTTCCGGTAAGAAGATTAGTATTTTGTATTTCCGGGAGGATTATTGCTTTTTACGTTATTGTTTTGACAAGGATCTTTTCGTGAAGACAAGGCAAGATCCCGCACGATGGCAGTTACTTTACATTCACCCGGAATGTAAGCTCTGATTTACTGTTGCAAGCTCTACCTCATCAATACGGAGTTCATTTTTACTAGACCGGACAAACGCCGGAGGTATGCTGTTCAGCATTGCGTCAACCATGACGGAAGTTACTCACCAGAACACAAGAGACGTGAGAAGTTTGAAGTTCATGTGGAGTCGTATTTGTAGCAGTGCACAACAATGATCGAACAGAACGAAGAATATCTTCACGAACTACTTCCCAGTGTGAAGTCGGACGATATAGAGATTTCAGGGCAAGTTAAAGGCCTTTCAAAACGTTCCAGCTGTTTTCTCCGCCGGGCCATTTCTAGATGGTTGAAAAACATTGGATATGCTTGAAGCAATTCCTCTTTCCATTAAATACGCTTGAAAAGCCTTGTATTGAAACAGGGCCGCTGACCGAATGGGTGAAGCCTGCAGTTTCACAAAGTGCAAAGAGTCGATGAACAACATTTGATGGCAGTAGGGATATGACAACCTTCCTCAATCCCAACTAATAATTATTTCACTATTCGACTTATAAGGGTCTTTAAAGTCCAAACTGAAACGTTCCATTGCCCTTATTCTTCTTTGAGCCGCATTGCTTTGATTAATGACCCTTCTTGAAGTCGGTAAAGTCGTGGTTTCCGTTCTGCACAAATTTTACAACTAGACACAATCCTTCTTACAACAGTTGTCGAATAAGGCAGGTTTTCACTTCGCACAAAATGCAGCATCCTTAAGACTCCCGGATGACAATGTCCATATTTATCTCGTTTAGTGCGCATCCAGGATGTGTCGAGGAGCAGAAAGCTTTCGTGAAAAAGTCTGGACCAACGTTTTGTTGACGTTAGTAACGTCATGTGCAACCTTCTCACTGGCGGGCCACTTTCGAATTTTGGAAAGTTGTCGCGGGCCGCATCAATTTTTATTGGATGAGACATATGATAGGGTTACCATATCTGCAGAAGCAAAATTCCTGACAGTCTCAATGGCTACTTTTCGCGACAACAAACAAGCGCTATACAGCATATTTCAGTATGTTCTTAAACTTTAAATTCACTGCAAAACAGCATCACTATCATTATTCAGGCAAAACTATTGTGGGCGCTGGAAACAGCCAAAGAAGCAAAAGTTTGCACTCTCATCTTCACAGCACATGCGCATTGTTTCAAGTTGAAACTCAATTTGCTAACTGGAAAACTTCCGGATATCAAAGCATTTTTAATATTATTTCACCGTCACTGAAGGCTTTTCCTTTCTGTGCTATTGCTTCACTAAAATTGAAGCTCAATTTAGTCCATTCTGAGTGTCGTTTTTGCAAAGGGTATCATTTTCTGTTTCCCCTTGCAATGACTTCTACAATTGATGGTCTTTAATCCACCCGCAACTGACCTAAAATTACCTCATACTGTGCTGAAGGCCTGGAGTTGTGGTGCCGTTCAAGCAAGTCAGACAAATGTTTAGACAAGTGTTGCAACCACTCTGCTGGCGTTGCGCTGAAATGCGCGGTTCACCACGAACGGATTGTGGGCGAGGCAAAACACTATAAGAATGTGGCGCGAACAAGCAATAATAGAGTGATCTCGTCGGGTGAGCTCTATTGTTGCTTGCTGCCAAAGTGCGAAGCTTTGCGCACATGCCGCTCGGGATTTCCGATCGCAACACTAGCAATTTTATTTCGGCAAATCAAGCAAAGAGCCCTTTAATTTCGTTGAACAACAAAATACTTCACAAACCACTCGTCGTTAAGAATCCTCCCTTCATCAAGAATGTTTCGTTTTTTCGAACACCTTGAGATTAAATTTCAGCTAAAAGTGCTGCATTCATCAACTGAAAAACGAAGATTATTATTATCATTGATTGCCAACCCTTCCAACATCCCCTTTCCTTTGTCCTGCTGCGAATTTTTATCACTCATGCTACAATCCCAAAACAATACCAACACTTGCGAAGCCACAAATAACATCGCGTCTTAAATTGAGTTAGTGTCAGGCGAATCAACCGAAATCCTTTCTAATTACTTTACTCAAGCTAAAATCAAAACTAACAGTGCATCAGTTCGCATGAACAACTGCCTGTCAGGTCCTGACGAATTGTTCGAACAATTTTACACAGAAAAGCCTCGTACATGAATCACAAAGAATATTTTTTACATCACAAAGAGCTGAATCTGGGTTGTAGCGTGACAATTAGAAATGACGCGAAAAGTTGTATTCGTTTCGTGGTCTATGGTTCCCAGGTATTTGAAAATTGTTACATTTCTTTGTTCGTATAGATTATGAAATGAGTGGTACAAAAAATTTAAGAATACAATTCATTTGAAATACCATTTCAGGATCATGAATGAAAACAAACGGGCCGCGCCAAATAACGCTGCGGGCTGCGGGTTGCACATGTCTGAATAAGATAAAGAATCTAGTTCCACACGCCACTCTTGAATCTTTTCAGTTTTTATTTTAAAACGACGTCGGCTATCAAGCATGAAAGCAACAGAACGCTGGTCTGTAACCAACGTGAATGTTTGTCTGGAGAGCAAGCGTGTCCATTTCCTGATCGCTTCCATTATATCTGTAGCCTCTTTATCATTGGGAGGCTGGTGTCCTTCGCTCTCTTAGAGCGTCAGCAGCAAAAAAGCTGGGCGAGCACGCTGATTTAAAGTAATGGAGACAGCTATATCTGAAACATCGGTATTCAATTTAATTCAGAGCAACATTAGCAATTTCAGTTTTCAGTAATTGAAACGAACTCAAAGAATCACCTGAGAAATAAGAGTTCTTGGCTACTGCCAACGATCGAACCTTATCAGTAAAGTGATCAATACACTTGGCATATTAGGTAAACACACCTAGAATTCGCCGAAGTGATTTGTAACCATTAGGCGCTGAGAATTCGTGCACGGCGAGAATCCTGTCAGGATCAGGCTTAACAGTGCCATTTCCCACTATATGACCAAGATTTTGGATATGCTCCTCAGAAGCAATTGTTTGTACAATTCCGGCGGCGTATCGTATCAAGAAACTACTTCGCATTGTTATCATGTTCTTCTTGGCCCCGGCCAGCGATTGTTACATTGTCCTCACACGGAACGCATCTCGTAGGTTTTCCTGTTCAATGAATTGTGACATGCTTCCTTGAAACAGCTGGCCATTGGCTTCAAACGCCGTGTTTTTGCAATCACTTTCAACGATCTTTTCTGATTATAAACACTCGATGTGCTTGAAGCAACTTCTTTTCGAATATATACGCTTTTTAAAATTAATGCCTGAAAAATGACTTCATTTTATGCGGATAACAGACTGCATCTAGAGCAGGAGAGCAGTTGCCTTCATGATGACGTTTAGCAGAAAAAGAGCACTTACGTGGTTGAGGAATCGAGCTAGAAGAACTAGAACCATGTTCCGTTCCATTACTATACGTGCCATCCGCAGAAGCAACCATTGCCGCAGTCGTACTTTCATGAGAGAGGTAGTCACCAGAATGCTCCAAAGCCATATTGATCGAATTGGATGCATATTCTTTTGTCAACTCATTGTTTTCCATTTGAAGTTGGCGATATTGATAAGGTTCCTGATTTCGACCGTTGATGAAGGCTTCACGAACAATTTCGTTTTTATATACTTCAGCGGTAACATTTTCGAATTTGCGGGCTTGTTTAAAAAACAGTTCATTCTCAAAGGTCTGCAACTACTACTTAGGGTTTTGCTTTCTAGACGCTAAAGCGCGCCTCGTGAAAATTGCACTTGGAGACATTATTAAATGTTTTTGGGTTTTCAGAGTGCCACAGTCAGCACAGTCCTCGATCATCTCGTAAACATCTGCAATTACGTAGGCAGAGATCATTTGTAGCTTGTCCACGACATCTACATTTTGAGACCTGGGAATCTGATAATATTTCAAGACTATGTCTGTTAACATTTGCAAACAGTGTTACAATTGCTTTGCTACTTTCAATGAAGACGGGTCGACCTCAAACATTGTCAGCTTTAATAATTTATTCAAATTTGCTGCCATAATGAACACGGCCGTTTAAATGAACCGATACCACTTCATTACAAAATACTTCACAGCATTCAACACCTAAACCAGTGGTCTTCAACGTGAGCGAAATCGCCCCCCCAGCGGGCGATTTTATGCGTTGTGGGGGCGATTGTGTGATTTACGAGATTTGGGGAGCGATTTCGGTTTCCAGGGGGGCAATTCTTGCAGGTTGAAACATACTCAAATGTTGATTTGATTCCAAACAAACAATATTTGCTACACTGGAATCAAATTTGATGCACTTCCGACTCCATGGTTCGTAACAAAGATTGTAAAACACATATCGGGCTGGTAACGCATCAATCAAATACTGCAACATGTGTCTGTGAAACGCTTCACTGCACCAGCTATCCAAGACCACTGTGATTGTGACTGGTAGGGTGTCAAGCATTTGCAGTTCTCACGAAGAGTATAGGACAACCGATCGTTTGACCTAAAAACGTGAAATTTTGTCTTTAAAATTTACAAATTTTAACTTTATTTTGGCTTAGCAGCTTCCTGCCTTTGAAACTGCAAAAGAATTCATTCTTTGGTGTTGCGGTTAACTCAGAAGCAAATTCATTCCGTATACTTCAAACTTGTAAAGAATGTGGTTAATTAACAATAGCCATGATATATTTGGTAAGTACATTTAAAAGCTATAATAGAGTCAAACCTGGGAACATCAAAAAGGTAAAGCTCTATATGCATCATGGTCAGAGCATTTACCAAAATAAGTATGTACTGCACTGTAAAACCACATTTTTTGCCTTCCACGCCTAGCCTATATTAATATGCAATCTTCTAGTAATGGGCAAAACAGTATTACTACGTCAGACGTCGCAACAAACCCTTTATGATTTCAGATTTGCACGTAAACTTGCAAAAGCATATCAACATCAGTTGTTGTAGCTTCAATAAATATACTATGCATTAATTAGCTTTATTATACCGATAGTGGTCGAAAGCAACCAACACTGATATAACTATCGGAAAATACCCAATCGGTCAAACTCCATTTTTTGAAGAGGAAGACTTCAGCTTCTGTGAAGTTTAATAAAATTGGCCCAACAATCATTGCTACCACTAAATCATCGCATAGACTTTCGCGGCAATAGGAAATTGCAAGTTGCCGTCAAGTTTGGCGCAGTGACTTTTCGTCATGAATTGTCACAAATCCCTCCAACCGTATGAGTTATTATTAACAAAATTGCCTCGAAACAAGTCTTCATGACCTTCGGTAAAGCATTGCCAAACCATTGTTTCGCAGGCAAAAAATACGGCAGTCCATTATCATGTGTTTTATAAGCTTTAGTTGGTACCTTGAATAAAACAACGTAGTCCTAATGAAAGGTGTTCTGTTGTAAATGAACTGGAAATATGACTGTTGCAAGAAAATTTACGTAGAAATTAATGGCTAGTAAAACTAGGCACAGCTAGCCGTAAGTTGAAAAACGTGCTTATCCTGTTTTTCAGTCACTTCGATTGTTTTGGCGTCTGTGGATACAACTCTACTGTGTTCATCTGACTTATGACCAGGGGTGTAGTGCGGGGGGAACCCGTGGGAACGGCGTTCCTACACCTTTTTCATGTTTTGCTTTAAAATTCGTTCGAAGCTGTTTCACAATGGCTAGTTTTTTGGGGTGCGTTCCCACACCTTTTTGTTAGCGCTACATCCCTGCTTACGACAAAGTGCAACAGAACAGTAGGCTAGGAAAGCAGTAACTTAGACCGGCAAGTAAGCCCAAGCACCCAATCTTGGCTAAACTAAAGTCTCCAAAACAATTCTTTTCGCCACTTGTTGTTTGAGGCTTGCTATGAAGTCATTCTATTGTGGAGATCACGCTGAAAGTTACGCTGCGTAGAAAGTTATGGGTTAAATAGCTTTTTGCCAGCTAACTAGCATAAGCGAATACGATACCACCATCCAGGAACGTCTCATCCACATCCAAAGCGAGGATGAAGTCCCTGTTATATTTCATACACATGGATGGTCAAAATTTTGGATCAAGTGCAGTGAGCGTTTTCCAGAACTTTGGGGGAAAATGAAGCTAATATTACCGGGGTTTCCCACGACGTATTTTCCTGAGCAAGGTTTCTGCCAAGTACTGCACACGCGTAACAAATACCGCGATCGCCTTGACATGAACAAGATCGGGGACACTCTATTTAAACTGATGAATTTGCAACCTGCTTTGAAAAAGCTTGCAGATAAACACCATCGCAAGGTTCGCATGAGTTGGAATGAGCTGTTTTTGGAAATTAATAACATTTATTCTACAAATGCATTTGTATTCGTTTTGTTTTGTGCTAACCAGATTGCTCGTTTGTTTTTTATTATCTGGGAATTATTTTCAAAACAAAATACTATTTTCAGAAAAATTATAGAAACAGGGGCGATTTTCAAGAATTGTGCCTGTACGGGGGCGAATTTACAAAAAAAGGTTGAAAACCACTGACTTAAACGATCGTAGAACAGAAATAAATGCAAAGAACAATAAATTGCCGAGCAATTCGGCTCGTGTCTCAAACAAACCATACTAGACATACATATTTACTGGATGATGGTTAGGTAATAATAAAAATGCTATTTTTATTGCAAAATAAAAAAATTATTGTTAAATTAAATCACACTGATAAATCTTTAATGGTGTTTCACAAGGTTTACCAACATTTTTTTCTATATACCGCCGTTTACCGAGGTGACGAAAATAACATCAAAGCATTTACAGCCGCGTAAAAGGTAAACAATACCGGATTTACTAACTTCAGTCAGACCTCGTTTGACCGAACTCCGATTAACCGGAATCCCCGCTATCCGACACAAAACTGCTGGGAACGGATTTCTCCTAAAGCATTTCACCCCTCTAATTCGGAAACCTAGCTGTCCGACTCCGACACGGAAATTTACGGATATGTCAAATCAGCAGAAAAAATCCGCTAAACCGGATTGCGCCAACTGTTAATTATTTATTAAATCACATTGGAAGTGTGAAGTCAATTTTCTACTCACAATGAATGTAGCAGTGGCAGAACGTGCAGGACACAGTTAGGTCTCTCTGCAGTTCTTCTTCGCGTTAAATCTCATTCTGAATGCATACCAGCATACGTATATCGATCGGATCTGCTAATAGACAGAAAAACTATGAGTATTTCATATAGTAATGTTCACCATGCAGTCTACATGCAGAATTTGCTGCTGGCAGTTCGTCTAAGTCCACAGTTTTTTCTGTTCACCTCTGAGCGTTCGCACAGGCGTGTTCTACTGTACTGCACATCTTCACCTTTGTTTGCATTTGCTCGGGAAAGAATTTTCCTCTTTATACTTTCGATTTCCGATTATCCAGATACCTCGCTAAACCGACATTATTGACGAAACAAAGTAGTCCGGATAAACGAGGTCTGACTGTATTACAAATATCTATCCACACTAGCTATGTTTTTATGTTATTGGAGTTGACACAAAATGCATTGCATGCCAATAGTTTAAATGCTCGAAAATATATGACTATCCCTGACAGCTGATCAACTAGTTGAGTATAGCCAACGAGATGCTGTGAGACAGAAGCAGCCATTTACATAATTATAATGTAAATAGCTGCTAATAACGGAAATAGTCTTGGCACAGTGATGTAAATCACAGAGATACCATCAACATAAAGCACATTTACTGAAATTTTGAATAAAAACTGCACATATTTTTTCCTGTTGACCACACCTAAGTGCTTAACACATAGAGGATTGATCACTCATTGAATTATACCTAAGTTTTCTTTGAAATGACAGCAGAACATGAGCCACAAGCTGGCTTCTTGCAAGTGAGGGACATACACTTGGTTGCGTCTTGCTCCATGACATTTTCCATGTTTTCGAGGGAGATCTCAGTTGACGTCGCTTCACTGTTCAAGGATTAGCCTCAACATTTTCAAGAGAAACTTGCTTCATGCGCACGTCGTGTATCAGTGGAAGAATGAATGTCCGTTTATTCAATATTTAGCCGTTGACTTTTGAAACAACTCTTTTATTCATGCTGTATTTATCGGGTGTCTTTGGCATAAGTGTCGTGAAAGGACAACGTGACTTTAGAAGCATCAACTGCTTGTACGCTATCAACGAAAAATTTCACCTATAGTTTCACTGACGCATGAATGCTAATGTCAGGAAAACAACACGTATTGCTATGAATCGGTCTGATCCTGACCCAGGAGGCCCAGGAGGCTCAAATAGGGAAGTTGGTGACTCTTCTGACATACTGGAGAGCAAGAACGACCCTCGCTCACACATGCTCAAGACAAAGTCATTCTCTCCTTCTCTGTAGACTTCTTCGTTGGTGTATTTGACAACTAAATGAAATACCACTTTCGGTGTGAAATGAGTCCATGGATTGTAAGTACTGTAGTCGGCTACCTATATTTTTAGAGATTCGTGTAGGTGCAGCTGTGGTAGCAGTAAAACTGTTGTGTACCGAAGTTCTTCCTGCGAATGATGTTCTGTCATAAACAAAAGAGCTTGCAGCCAAGACATCATGAGGTATTCTTTTACATGCATCAACTTCTTCATTGCTGATGCCCTCTTCGTTTGAAATGCTGCTCAGCTAGTGTTGACTAACCAATAGCGCGTATGACTACATTTTCTCCTGTTTCATGTTTCTGTTCCTCTTCATATGATACGTAAATCATCCGCACACCAGCCAAGGGCCACATCAGCAACATGCTCCGCTGTCATTCGAATGTGCGACATGACGGAAAAACAACAAAACACGTTCAGCAACAAGAACTAACTTCTTCAAAAGCACTGTGTAAACGACCACTACTTGCATCACTGTACAATAGTATCTCCAATATATCCAGTAAAACCTGACAAACAACATTAAAGTCCAAATAAAACGGAGTGTTTGCCACCAGATTTCAAACATCTCAGTCGGCACAGCAAATATTCGATTATTTAGGTATGAAAAAAGCACCACGAGAAACACGTATCTAGTTTTGGCTGTCTTCAAGATTTGGGTGTCTAACACAACACCTTGGTAAATGGCGGGGCGCAAAAATTAAAGTGATTAAATAACTGCTACAAAAATGAAAGTGAATCGCACCAACCATATGTTTGAAAATTACTAGTTTAGTCAACAAATCTCAGGAAATGTCAATAAATCTCAAAGGAAAAGTCAATAAATGTGCAGATTTTGCAAAAATTCAATTTAAAAATCACTTAGTGGCGAAAACGACACCTTCGTAAATCTAACGTTAACGCGATGGTTTAAGTGATGAGTAATATTGCGTTGCAGGTTTATGTGCTTTGAATCAGCCACTCCAGATATTTTCTGCAAGCTTCATTTCTGTTGCTAATCCATTACTCCTTATTATTATACCTTGGTCTGGTGTGTATGCGCCATCTGTAGGCTTGTGTTCAAAAGTTTTTTTGCACTGAAAACAACTGTTCTAAGATACATCCAGTGTTTTTATTTAAATCATTGTTTGCGCGATATTTAATTCTTATGTTTCGTTGCTGTGCAACCCAAAACAATAAATTCCTCTCAGCTTCAAATTTGCTACAAAAAACGTTTTTTGGTGACAGCCAAAGAAAGACGACCGCCAATTATTTGCACATATTTTCCGTTTGAAGGTTGAGCGGAGAATCACAAAATCCTCCAGAAACTGTGCTCGCTGGAAGGATAGCAACGTTCCTCTGGCTTTCCAACTCTTTTTGGAATTTTGTTATTTACAGCGTAAGAGATCATCGCTTCCGTCGGGCAGTTGTCAACATATTTTTGCGCAGAAACGTGAGAGAGGCGAGGAAGAAAAGTAGTATTGCTTTATCCAACCGCGATTAATTGTGCCACTACGTAAAAAAAACAATTACAATGTTTCCAAGGAACTGCGTGAAGATTTTATGCAAATTTTATGAATTTAGTCTTAAGCGGACCACAGAAACATGAACACCTATGAATTATTGTCTAAAATAAACAGTTGCTTTCTGAAACATTAGAGTTGTAGGGCATTAGAGAAATCCCGAAAAATTACAATCGTGAAAATTAATGGTGAAATTCCACCAAACAATAAGAAAAACAAAGGGATAAATTCATATTTTCGGAAGTCAATAAATGGGTTTTGTGGCAGAAGTTAAAATTTACACTCATATCATTTGTATTTTTCAAAAGCCTTACATTTAAATTTACATCAAGTTGGTCTGCCTAAATTAACTTCATATATGTAATTCCAGTCAATGCTTACCTTAAGCTCCAAATACTTTGGCGTTGTTAGAATGAAAATATTTTAGTAACAGGTCACATTTGATTTTTCCAGTGATCCAAATTTGAACAGCACAAACAAAACCTAAACAAACCAATTGAGGATTCGCCTATCTTGTAAGAACCACACTTTATTTGTGATGGCTTGAGGTGAAACCGCGCTTATCAATCCAAATGCACGATTGTGCGCTGAGGCCTGCCGGTGATTAAGTACCTTTTTATTTCAAACTAACGAGTTTCATTTAGCGGTTAGCACAGGAAGATGTGTGCATTTATAACACAGGGTATTTAATAGCATAACCATGAGAAAACTACCGGTGAAAAATCAGTGATCTTTAGAACCAACTAACATTACTTTATGTACAATCACAGCTTTTCTACAAAGAGTTGCAGTTAATCTTGTCTCAAATTCCAACCTAGGAATATTATCACAAATTCTAATTCCTTTAATACGATTGAGGCTACTGATCAATTTTATACAGTTAAATTTGATACAGTTCTACAAGAATGCGTTACATTTCTGTATTTGTAGTTGTGAGTAACTGTGAGCAGTTGGAAATTCATTCTGTTCTGACAAACCGAGCCATTAACCTTTAAATGAACATAGAAACAAACGTTTATGCATTTGTTTCTGCAAATGTTTTGCGTATAGAAATACTGCCATCTGCGCAAAAATTAACAAGCCCAGAATACGTATCCTTCATGTCGCACTAGTTTTGCTAATACATCAGACCTTTTTTTATAATTGACTGTTTGGATTTTATCTAAATGCATCCAAAATGGAAATCATCCCTATACGACATTTGCGTTTGAAAATGAATCAGGAAATAAATGCTATATTTATAGCCATGTAATGCATAGAATACGCAAAATTGAATGCAAAGTTTTTCTGCAAAAGAGGATGATTTTTTTTAAAGATCCGAATGCTGGAAATTAATTATTGAAATGCTGTAGTATATCCAGTGCGAATACCTTTTTGTTTGTTCAAAATCGTAATTGTGCAGCATAATGTCATGTGTAGGATGTTTTGGGCGTGGGGCTACCTGTGCGTATGCATAAGTCACAATAATGCACAATAGCGAAAGTTTTCGAGATTTCTGTAATCCCTTACAACTCTAATGTTTAAGAAAGCAACTGGATGTTTTAGGAAAGATTATTGCAAACAACATATTTTTCTATTGGTTTCTATGTCGATTTTTGCACAGGACTGACGATGTGTCACACACGAAACTAGTTTCTTTAACGCAATAATTTGCGATTGATTCGCTTGGTGTGGGTCGCTACTGTGACTTAACTAATATTGCTGGACAATAGTGTGTATCTGACAATACTGTCAATTTTATGTCGGCTTGTGAGTTGTATGTTCATTGTTTTGTTAGTACAATTCCCTAGTCATTATTTTATCTCACGCATATTTTCTGGCACCGCATGATGGAAATTTCAGGCTCAGGCAAAATCTGCCTGGAAAAAAACAATAAATGAATTGAAAAGTGAGATAAAAGGTTTTCTTTATGGCACTTTTGCATATTACAAAATTTCAAGTCAGTTATGAAGTTAGTAGAGAAAGAGAGTTCAAGGCAAACCCAGTCTTCTCTAATCCATCAAGTTTTGAAGGTATTTATAACAAATAAAAACATAGGTAATTAAGCGAAAAACGTGTTTCTTTTCATTTTTGGCGAAACGATCAATGAACTCATGAACAGTAACAATCTTTTTTCCATGAAAATTTTTGTCATAATAGTAAACACACTGGATCTCTAACACAAGGCAATTTCTATATAGAATTTCTTTTAAACGCAAAATTTCCCAACTTTTTTCGACTTGCCAGACGTTTTCGATTTTCAACGTTTTTGCGGTCAATCGATCTGAAATGTTATGACAAACATTGCAATAAAACAAACAATGCTTTTCATGCAAACATGTTCAGATAGAGAAATTTGGCGTTCCACCTTGCACGCAAGTATTAATCGTACTTTTTAGGAGTTTAACATTGATTTGTTTTCCTGTATCTGAAAACACGAAGTCAGGAAAGTCATTTTCACCACTCTGTTTTTATTCGAATTAGCATACATCGCTAACACTTGGAAGTGCTTATCATCCAATACAAAATATAAAATTCAATTGCGACGACAAAACATTTTGGATGGTTTTAACCGCTTGCTCCTCATCGCAGATGCTTTTAAAATAACTTTTCGATAAATATTACTTGGAAAATAACATTCTGCACAATTTGTTAAAGTGCCGTGTTGCTTTTGTGTCATCTTTGATACATTAACACTGAATAGACGCACCTGATAGCGTGTTCATAAAGTGGTAAACACGTACGTTTTATTTGAAGTTTATCTTTCCTACATTATTGCGCTTCCCAAAATTAACTGTGATTCGGCATAGATCTCCTGAAAATAAAAAAATCAGTCAAAATTACTGGCATAAATAGGCATCGTCCTTGAGGTAAAGACAGAGAACGCACTGAGACCTTCGAAGAATTTGATCTGCTGTGTTATGTGAAAAGGCCCAACCGCATTGATTGTGACGAGATTTTTCGTGACGGGGTGCTTTGTTCGCGAAGATCTTTAAGACACGATCGTGATTAGGGCGAATGTCACGAGTCCGAAGACAATGGTTCGTCTACACCGGCTTGTTAACGCCTTCACCGCACATAGAATTTGTTCTAATTGTGTACATGACAACAACTTGCACTGAGACGCAAGTAGAACACTTAGAATGCGACGTGGTTCGTCGCGACGCTTCGCATTGTTTGCGACGGTGTTTCAGACACGATGGTGATTTAAGCGCGATGGTGATTGCTCGTATGTTTCAAAATCGAAACTATGAGACTTTTTGTTTCGATAGAGGGTTTGAACAGTTCTCTAACTCAGTCGGCCGGTAAGTTACTGTATGACTGCTTAAATTCCAAGCCACAAAAGAGGCTTTGCGGTGATTAAAAGTCGAGCAATTTTAAAAAGAAATCAAACGCGTTCTGACCGACACTCCTTACAAGTATGTACGAGTATGAAAGATAGCATGTACTGCCTCAAGGAGATACATAGGTGTGAGCAATGGCATTTAGGGTTTTCGTGGTCTACAGCTTATAGTTCATATTTGGGGGTCGTTTTTGTAGTTGTGAGTAACTGTGAGCAGTTGGAAATTCATTTATATTTGAGGATCCTATAAAGACGTGGAGCAGCACACAAAGGCACGATCAGCTGTGAGTGTAACAAAGAAGCAGAGCTGATTTTTCCATAACCAACATAAAAAACGGACAATCACCTAGTATCGAATTCTCCGCACTCCCTTGAACAGGACGTGATTTGAAAGACACCGCTCTTAAGTAAACGATTTGAGCCCATTTCAGCGCCGGTTTCACGTATCAGTGCAGAAAAAAACTTAGGCGAACATTACGGTTTCTTGTTCAATTCTATTTAAATGGAATCTCCACTTTTCATCAGTATGATCTGAATAATTATACCATCATAAACCTATCAAATTTTTAATTTTTATTGAATGACGAGTGAAAATTTGTCCAAAATGAGTTTAAACAAACCAAGTGATGATCACCCAGATTTCAACCATGGTGTCCCACGTCAGTGCGTCAAAAAGGTAGAAGAAGATTGCGGTCTAGCGCAGTGTTTCCCAACCTTTTTAGGCTTGCGGCACCCTACAGAAAAGAGAAGTAATTTACGGCACCCGTAGCAATTTGCTTTGAGGTTTGATGACAGTTTGAAAATGTATTTTTAATGATATGGTAAAAAACCTGTTAGCCCGCGGCACCCCCGGGCACTGTAAATGGCACCCCAGGGTGCCGCTGCACCCCGGTTGGGAACCACTGCTCTAGCGCTTCAATTCAACCTAGATGCAACTCGCTCATTGCTCTACTGCAGTGGTTCTTAACCGGAGGTACGAAGCACCGAAGCACCAAAGTGCGTGCACGCCCTGAAAATTTAAAATTGTGTTGTCGATTGTTGTGAGTGCAGTAAACTTTACAACAGGCCAAGCTTTGAATCACGGTCTGTTCAGAGCCTTTTGTAACGAAGTTTAAGTTCAACACATTGTTCTTCTTTACTACACGAAAGTGCCGTTGCTATCCCGTGGTCAAGTGCTCATTCGTGTTCGTGAGCTGCGCAAAGAAATCGAGCAGTTTCTGAGACACGGAGGTAGTGGCATAGCAGAGCACGTTGAAAATGAGTTCATTATGTGTCTGGCATAGACTACCTTGCAGATATATTCAGCCACATCAACGACTTAACACCTCCATTCAGGGATCAGCAATAAACATTATCAAAGCTAGGGAAAAGATCACTGCCTTCACTAATAAACTTTCAAGCTGTATTTGTCTCATTTGATCAGGCAACTATGCTAATTTTCTACAACTTGATGTAGTTTCCAAAGGAACAATATTCTTACTCATTGTCATTAAAATATAAAAGCATTTGCAAGTGTTATACGGCAGTCCTTCCACAGATACTTTCAGCCAGTATTTCTGTTTCACATGGTTGGATGCAGTCCCGTCACCCCGGAGGTCTTTGGTGGGCTTAGCCCCCCAAACAAAGTTCCAAGCCCCCCAAATTGAAATAAGAAACACTATAGATTAGTGGAATTTTTGTCAAATTTGAATGTCAAGCCCGCCCTGCATGAACGTAAAGCCCCCCGCACAAACGTAAAGCCTCTCTATTGACGAGTTTCGGGCGAAGGTTCTGGCTGGATGCAAGACCCATTTATTTTCAACCTAAAATCTACGGATGACAATGGTGGAATGAAGGAAGATCCAGTTGAAATGAAAACCGGTAGAAAAATTGAAATGAATTTCCATTAAATGCAGTTAGATACTTTCTGGTGCATGCAACTCAACACTTCCCCGCAGTTAGCAAAGGCAGCTTTAAAAGTGCTTGTGCCGTTTGCAACTAACTGCTTGTGTTAAAGCGGTTTCTCAACTCTCTTACACCTCAAAAGTAAGGCCAGGAATCTTTCAGAGCCCGATGAAGACATGCGAGTGGCTGTCTCAAACAAAAAGCCTCACTGCAGCATGATCATTGAAAAAAATAACAGAAGAACCATTAACTATGTTTGATAGTTGGTATACTTTACTGTAAATTCATTGTATTGTCATATCATTGCAACGAAATTGTGTCCGTATCAATTACTATTTGATTTCAGACAAGGGGTACGAGAAAATTTTACGAAATCTCAGGGGTACGAGTGGGTAGAAAGGTTAAGAACCACTGCTCTACTCTGAATGCAGTTGCTTCATTAATTTCCCATTGATAGGGTTTGTGCAATTTTCTATTTCCTCAGTTCCACCAAAACTATTCGCTGGTGTTTTGTCGGGCCACACAGAATTTGGAATTTTGGTCATTCCAGTTGGTTCGCCTGTGCTAACTATTAAGGTTCTTATGGTTAATTCAGGTAATGAAAAAGCCTTTGCCATTCATTGAATTGACTCTTTTAAGTTGTTTCAGAATCAAAATACACGAATGTGGTTACAATTCCGTAAATTGCATTTACATTCGTCTAAAACCGCTGTCTTGGAGGTTCGTGCGTTATCGTCTCCGGTTCAATTAAGTTCATTATTGACGTAGAGGCCGATGCTGAGAATGTGTACACTGATCCAGAATACGAACAATGTACAACATGTCTTTCAGAGTGGCGTACGTAACATGAATTTAGCAAAAGAAAGTTAGGCATCAGTGGCCTCGATAGCACTTGACTGTTGATTCTTCCACGCATCACCCCTGGCAATTATGACTGCAAAAAATTCAACAACCTTGCTTGGTCAAGAAACGCACTTAACTGTATGGCCAACGCTAGGAGTCTTCAAACCGTTTATTAAATGCGCCACTGCATGTCAGCCACAATGCAAGAAGTGACCAAGCGATCAAATTTACCATCCACGATAGCTAGGTGAAAGAGAAACATTTGCAGTAATCTTCTCGAGACCTGGCAGTCACATTTTGTACTGTGCAGCCAGGAGCGACCGCCATTGCATTATTTCCGGTGTTGATCATTCAAATCTGTACCTACTGCAACTGTTCAACTTTCGCAGGATGGATGCTTTGAGCAGAATACCGAGAACCACAGCACGATAGAGTCTTTGTCATCAGTGAATGTCTAAATACGAGCAACATATTAAAACTTGCGTTTGATCCAGAGTGAACCTTACATCTCCTGACTGTTCCATGCCTTTGTTCTCACCACTTGAACATGACCAAGACGAAAAAGAAACGATTAAGTGTTTTACGCAAGTCATCAACCAGTCCGATAGCCCAGCTATAGTTCAAAACGATTGGTTACACTTTCAACAGATCGGTTTAGCATATGAGGAAAAATCTTCACACCTTCCAAAGAATTGATTGAATTCTCACGATTGTCAAATCTGCGGAGTTAATAAAGATGTTATCAAGGTGAAACTTTGTTGACAATTTGAATCAGTGGTTCTTAACCTTTACAAGCGCGCCGAACCCTTACGTAGTTTTCCAAGCCTTTGTCAAACCGCAGTTTTGCCCAATATAACAGAAAGTAAAAATGGGTTACTGAAATCAGATAACCTTCTTCGAGCCCCTGAAACGGCTCCGTCGAACCCTAGGGTTACGATCGAAGCAGGTTAAGAACCACTGATTTAAATAAACAAAATTATGAAATTGAAGTGACCTGACAAAACGCAAACAAAAAACTGCCAGCGCATGGAGTGACGTCCACGTGTACTGTTTCAAAACCAAAGTTCAGAAACGTGTATGATATAAGAATTTCCAAGGACCCATCTCCAACAATATGATTTACTTTCTCTTGGCACGTGGAAAACGTAAAGCGAACGAAGATGGTTTAGCCTCAATGCTGCGTCAAGTTCGCTCTGAAAAGCATGAAATGTTGTTTCCAATGTTTTCGAAAGGGCAGAAGTTGCATTAGATGTTGGTTGGGTCTAAAGTGTCTAATGAAATATACCAGCTATGGGCAAGGGTAAAGTGCTAAAAAAAAGGTATGGGAACGCCGTTCCCACACCAAATAAAAAAGAAGACTGCAGCAAATAGTTTGAATAAACTAAGTATTCGCCTACAAAGATTTCAACACTGGACCTTCCTATTTCACCCTAGACTTTTGACTAGCAGTGCGAAGCTGGGTGTCGCTAGCACATCTGTGAGATTGCAACCATGTTTTAATGTACTTAGTGCAAAAAGGTGTGGGAACGCCGTTCCCACGTGTTCCCACCCCACTACAACCCTGGCTATACGTCGCAATTGATCTGGTCTTTTATCAGTTACGCAAGTCTTTTGTGGCAATAAACTGACTTTTAGTGGTTCATCTGCGGTTGCAATCTTTTTCACGTTTATTCAAACAAACCTAAATCTTTGGATAAAGATTATACCCTCTTGAGAGTGAACAGCGACGAAATCAAGAAACAAATGATCCAGAAAACGTTACAATACCAATGGTTCATTGGGATTGAAAGCGTTTCTGTAGGTTGTTTCCAGTAACATTAAAACTGTTTTGCAGGGTTGTCACAATATAATTAAATGCTCCTACTTCAAACACATTTTGCTTCACAAAGTTCGCATTGCTAACTCCTAAAATATGATACATTGTTAGGAGGTTATTGTAGTCGAATTATCGTTCTCGTTTAATTATGCGTGGTATAGTTCAAATTGTGTTTTTGCCGTGAAATTATAAATATAAACGTTTGATCAGTAATATATGCACATGTAAAAATATTGAACTATTGCTGTGAGGTTGAACAGGTATTACGGAATGTATTCCCTCAGAATAAGTCCGTTTCTTGCAATGACGGTCAGTTTCACTGGTATAGCGGTTGATGTGCTCTTATCATTATCACACCATGGTGCTTTCAAATGGACTGATGAGAAAGTGTAGTATAAGCTCTCACTCACATCCGACTTGGAAATTTGTGTTGTGTTTGTTTTAAATTTTGATGAAATGCTCGGAAACTGTTTCCAATTTCTGCCTTTCAAATCAAAATTTTCATGCTGGTTTGCAGTGGTGTAGGCAGAAAATTTTCATTGGGGTCTTCATTCAGTGGCATGTGGTGGTCATTTGTATTTGGTGTGCGCTTTTTGTGACGTCACAATTTGAAGTCATATTCATGTTTCCACACCAACATTTCGGCGAAGTTTGTTGATACAATATGCATATCGTTCTTCACGCACTCCCCCTTTTTTTGTGTCATTGCACTGTGTACAGGGTGTTTCACAATTTTTGAAACAAAGCGATTGGGCACAAATCCAGGATTTTAAATGATACCACAATGATGATTACATTTATTGAAAGGTGAAAAGATAACATTTTATAATCTGCAACTGTTTGTCCTCAAATCAGAAATAATATGTCAAGAAGAGTCCTAGAGTACATGCTCCTTGGCTCCTTCGTCGCAGAGATTTGCTCGGACTCCGACCGACTGACTCTTGAACCCTAG